>Ga0272446_1000051_pt1 | contig 139884 bp, 112 predicted proteins | sample YNPCB0061_FD_194587 | JGI IMG/M metagenome (GOLD analysis project Ga0272446, IMG submission 194587) | Hot spring microbial mat communities from Yellowstone National Park, WY, United States - YNP-CB-006-1 | ecosystem: Environmental > Aquatic > Thermal springs > Hot (42-90C) > Sediment | place... | reverse complement strand
GGCACATTGTGCTGAAAGCCGACGCCACCGCCCCCGAGTGTACCGATGTGCCCGTGTGCGTGCAGGGTTTCGTCGCGATCAATTTCGTGGTCAAAATCGGCTACGCCAGTGAAGTCATCTGGCTGAGCGTCAAGAAGTAACCAACACGTTGCCAGCACGCGGCTGCCCCGAGGTTCTCCCCCCGGTGGGTCCGGTTTGGGGTAGCCGGTGGGCGGGAGCGAACCGGTTGTGTCGATCGCACCGGCTGGGATAAGATAAGGCATTGGAGGAACCTGCCCCCTGCAGATTGCAGCGGATCGGTCGGGCCCGATAATCTCAACTGCAGGCCGTTCACTTCCGGGGACTCCAACCGTGGACCCGAATCCGCTCACCGAGGTCGATCGTAAGTTGCTGAAGCGGTGTCTGAACCGCGACCCCGGCTCGTGGAACGACTTCGTCGATCGGTTTCTGAGTCTCATCTACCATGTGATCGGCTACACGGCCCATTTGCGCAGTGTGCGGCTGACCCCCGAAGACGTGGAAGACATCGCCGCGGAGGTGCTGCTCAAGATCGTGGCCAGCGATTTCCGCGTCCTGCGGGAGTTCCGGGGCGAGGCCAGCCTGGCCACTTACCTGACGGTCGTTGCCCGCCGGATCTGTATTCAGGAACTTGTTCGCCGTCAGGCCAAACAGGCCCAACTGCGAGCCGCGTTCGGCATGCCGGAGGTTGGTGCCGAAGAATCCCCAGTGGCCGTCAAAGGCCTGGAGAGCCTGGAAGAAGTCGAGAAGTTGCTCCGGCGGCTCGCGGGGCGGGAACGCGAGATCGTGCGGCTGTACTATCTCGAAGGCCGTACTTACGAGGAGATCAGCACGGCCACCGAGGTGCCGGTCAACACGATCGGGGCCATTCTTTCCCGGGCCCGGAAAAAGCTGCGCTCCAGCGTGAAGCCGTCGGGCAACATGGACTCGTTGGGGCTGGCCGCCGGAACGGTGCCGCCTCCGGGTTCGACAAGCCCCCCAACGACCCCGCCGAGCGAAGGCGGTTCCCGGCCGGTTAAACCCCCGAAAGCACCCAAATCCCGCAAGATGCCCCAGCCCGACAAGGAGCCACCCAAGCCCCAGTGACGGACCGGCTGAACCTTGTTCCCGGCCTGCTCGCCACGGGCCTGGTCCTCCAGCTGGCCCCGGTGGTGCTCCTCGGCCGCACTCCCGACTTCGAAGTGCTGCAAGCCCGCCGCCGCCCCCGCCGCCAACCGTCATTGGCCCGGTGCTGGCTTCCGTAAAATACCAACTACTGCCCTGCCCTTGCCGCTGTTGAGGAGTCGTACCGGAATGCTATCCGCGGAGATCCTGCGTCAGGTGCGCCGGCTACACTTGCGGGCCCGGCGGCATGTGCAAACCCTGCTGGGCGGCGAATACCATTCGGCGTTCAAGGGTGCCGGCCTGGCGTTCGAGGAAGTGCGGGAATACCAGCCGGGCGACGACGTGCGAACCATCGACTGGAATGTCACCGCCCGAGTCGGCCAGCCGTTTATCAAACGCTACATCGAGGAGCGGGAACTGACGCTGGTACTGGCCGTCGATGTGTCGGGCAGCCAGAGCTTTGGCACCGATCGCTTCACCAAACGGGCCGCCGCCGCCGAGCTGGCCGCCCTGCTGGCCCTGTGCGCCGTCAGCAACAACGACCGCGTGGGCTTGCTTGCGTTCACCGATACCGTCGAACGCTTCGTGCCCCCCAACAAGGGGCCACGGCATGTGCTGCGCCTCCTCCGCGACATCCTCGCCTTTGAACCGCAGCGAACGGGCACCGACCTGCGCGTGGCCCTCGATTACCTGACCAAAGTGCAACGCCGGCGGGCCATCGTCTTCCTCATCAGCGATTTTCTCGCCACCGGCTTCGACCGGGCCTTTCGTCGCGCCGCCCGCAAGCACGACCTGATTGCCGTTCGCCTCACCGATCCCCGCGAATGCAACTGGCCCGCCGTGGGCCTCGTGCGCCTGCACGATGCCGAAACCGGAACGCAGGTGCTCATCGATACCTCCGACCAACGGGTGCGGGAGGCATTCGCCCGGCGAGCCGCCGAGCGAAGTCAGGCATTCGTTCAACTGACTCGGAGTACCCCGGCCGATCGAATCGAGGTGACCACCAGCGGCAATCACCTCGATTCGCTCCTGGCCTTCTTCCGCAAACGCGACCGCCGCTTCAGACATCGGTGACCGGCATGCAGCACGAGCAACCCCACCGGTGGCGGTTGGTCGGCCCAGCGATCGGGCTGGTGGCAGTGGTTCTGCTGCTGCACCGGGACCTGCCCCTTCGTGACGCCTGGGCTGCGAGCCGACTTCCAGCTCCCCTGGCCCCGCTCCAAGCAACCGCCCAGGCGGTGCCGCAGTTCGAACCGCGGCAGAACTGGATCGGCTTATCGGCACGGTTGCCGGTGACCCTGACCATTGAAGGACCTGCGCCGCTGCGAGTCGAATTACCCGAGAAGCTGCTGGCCCCCGAAACCGAACAGGATTGGCACATCCGCCCCACAGGCCCGGCGACCCAGACGCCAGCCGGACCTCAGCGCGAGAAGTGGACCCAGCCGTTCCGCCTGACGCCCTATGTTCCGGGTCTTCACACGGTGCAATTTGCTCCGGTGCGGGTCAACGGCGTGGAAACCCCCGTGGCCGGCTTCACCGTGCAAGTCCAGGTGGAATCGGCCGACCCGGACAAGCCCGATCCCCGGCAAGCCCGCCCCATAACCGGGATCGAGGAACTGCCGCCCCCCGCACCGGCTGCCACGGCGGAACCGAATTGGTGGCCCGCGGTGCTGCTGGGGGTGGTTCTCCTGCTGGCCGTGGTGCTGGCCCTCCGGCGCTTCCGCCGTCGGCCGGACCCCGTCTCGCCCCAGCAATGGGCACAAACCGCCTTCGATCAATTGCAGCAAGCGCCCCGGATCGGGGCCGTTCAGGTTGAACAGGTCGCCGTGATCGTCCGGGAGTTCATCGACCGGCGGTTCGGCATCCCCGCGCCGCAGCTGACCACGGGCGAATTGCTCACGGCCCTCACCGCCGCACAATGGCCGGCTCCAGAGGTGAGCCGATTGCAGCAGTTGCTTGCGATCTGCGATCAAGTCAAGTTCGCCGGCCGCGTGCCCGATGAAGCGGAGTGTCGGCACCTGCTGGCCACAGCCCGCGACTGGGTGCAAACGACCCCGACGGATTTTCAGCCTCCGCCTGCGCCCCCCCACCCGGAGACCTCTTCATGAATCTCGACCTCGACGACAGCGTGGCGGTTGTCATCGGCGGTGCCAGCGGCATTGGCCGGGCCATCGCTGCCGCGTTTCAGGCCGAAGGAGCCAAGGTTGCCATCCTGGATCGGGTGGCTCCGCCGCCCGGGTCGGAGGGGGCCGGGGACGGCGCGACCTTCCTCGTGGATGTCTGCGATTATCCCGCGGTGAAATCGGCCGCCGCCGATGTGCGGTTCCTCTTCGGCCGCGTGGATCATGTCGTGCTGGCCGCCGCGGTCGGCTCGGGCAAGTTTGGCTTCCCCTTCTGGAATCTGGAGCCGGCCGACTGGGAGCCCGTCGTGCGGGTGAACCTGATCGGAGCCGCCAACGTGGCCCATGCGTTCGCGCCGGGGCTGGCCGCCCAGCGACGGGGTACCCTGCTCTTTCTCGCCTCGGTCGCCGGGCAGATCGGTTCGCAAACCGACCCGCCCTACAGCGCGGCCAAGGCCGGGGTCATCAACTTCACCCAGTGCGCCGCCAAGGACCTGGCCCCCTACGGCGTGCGCGTCAACTGCCTGTGCCCCGGCATGGTCCAAACGCCCTTGAACCGGGCCGTGTGGCAAGCATGGGCCGACCGCCAACCCCCGGACCAAAAGCAGGACTACGAAACCTGGGCCGCGGAGAAAATCGCCCGCCTGGTGCCGCTCAACCGCTGGCAAACCCCCGAGGACATCGCAGCCATGGCCGTGTTCCTCGCCAGCGACCGGGCCGCCAACATCACCGGCCAGACCATCAACGTGGACGGGGGCTATGTCATGCGGTGACCGTCCGGGTGCATGTCTAAAAATGTCTAATTCGCACTGACCTCACTGTCTAATAATCGGCACTAATCGACCCGTTTTCGATCCTTCTGCGGCCCGAAGCAGAAAAAATCGAAAAATGGGCGTTTTTGTGTCTTGACAGATAGTGTACATATGTATAAAGTGTCCATCGAGGTGCTACTGAGGAGTTGAGCACCCGGTGGAAGGTGAGACGCGACGGGGCCGCAGCGGGGTCCGCAGGCCAACCGGCGACAACCAAGGAGAATCGACGATGGAAAGCTGGCGGCTGGTGTGGAGGAACGGGTTTGCTCCGGTGCTATCGACGGCGGGGCTGGAGGCGCTGCGGGAGGCGTTGCAGTTGGACGATCCGCGGCTGACGCAAGGCAGCACGACGACGCCGCCCCCCTTAGCCTGTGTGCAGGATTGGCCGGTGGAAGCGGCGTGTGCTTTGGGTTTTTGCGGCTGGCACGGCGAGGGGCTGGAAACGGTCGGTCAGGTCGAGGAGTACTTCGCTCAGGTCTGTTTCGAAGCGGACTGCCGATTGGGCGAGCCGGCCGCGTGCCGGTGGTTTCTGAACTGGTTCGACGATACGCCGCGCGACCAGATGCGCCAGGAATTGCTGGCCGAAGTCGAGCGCGAACTGGCCAATCGCTTGCCGAAGCTGGCCACCCACAACTTACTTAGCTCCCGCGAAGCGGCGGCGGCTTGATGCGAATCTTCACCCCTGTTCATCTATCCTGATTTCACGATTTGGGTTTGACCATGATTGCGATTTGTCGCCACTGTCGGCAGAACAAAGCGAATCGTCCGCGGGGTCTGTGTTGGACGTGCTACTACACCCCCGGAGTCAAGGAGCAGTATCCATCGACGAGCAAATACGCTCGCCGCGGTGTGGAGAATTTCACCGGCACCGCCCCGTTGCCCGGTGCGCCGACCACGGCAGTTCCGGGCACACCAGAAAAACTGGCCGTGCTTGTCGAGCGAGCACAGCAGAAGCAAGCGCTCTTTCACCCGGCCGATGCCCGCTACGCCGGAGATCCCCAACCGCATCGGTTTCAGCAACGCCGATCATCCGCGGTAGCGTGACCTGGTGCGGGTCACCCGTGAGGTGGCCTTGCCGCGGAGCGAAGCCGTTATCCGCCTGGCTCCGCGGCATGATCCAACCCGGAGGATTGTGCATGCTGAGTGCAGGACGACACCCCGGTGACAGGTTGGTGTCACTTTGTCTTAAGTCCAAGGTGTCCACTGAGGGGTGGCTTGGTGCGGGTTATGCCGTAGGTCCGGGATGGACGGGCGTCGAGCTGTTTTTTCGTCAGAACCGACCCGGCAGGAAAATACGTAATGGCTGTGGTGATCAGGAATTGGGTCGCACGGGTCCGGTTGGGGTAAGGGGTGCGCCCGTTGTACCGGCCTTATGCCCCTCCGCGCCGGTGTCAAGCCCCCCATTTTCCAAGCTTCACCATTATTGTGGATTTCGTGACGTAGAATTATGAAGCGTTTCGGCACGACTGGCGATCAACGGAGGGGTGCCCCATGCTGGTACTCAGTCGCAAACTTGGGGAAAAGATTTACATCGGGGATAACATTTGTATCACCGTTGTGGATATTGATCGGGGCAAGATTCGTTTGGGGATTGAGGCACCCCGCGACGTGCCGATTTATCGCCAGGAACTGCTGCCGTTGCACCAGCAAAAGACCGAAGGGCCGACCAACATCCCGGCCGTGTCCTGACCTCGGACTGATCGTTTCTTCTTCCTGCCGGCGTATTGTCCCAACCGTTCCTTCGGGTTGTGGCTTCTCCGGTTCGAGTCTCGATTTCTCTCGCACTTATCCTCCGAATCGCCTCCGCCCGGTGAGTGTCCGACTACACTCACCGGGTTGGTGTTTTTGGGGAGCCGGATGGTCCGTGGCCGGCAGCGGGGGAACGGTGCGCCAGCAGTTCTGCCCGATGGCCTGTTGCAGCCGAAGCCGCTTCGGGATACTCTCCAGGCTCACCTGGCTTTCTGGGAGTCACTTATGCCTGAACCTGTTGTGATTGCGACCTGGCCGTTTGGGAAGCTCGCGGCCGAAACGGCGAGCCGATTGCTGGCCAAGGGCGAAGCGGCGCTCGATGCGGCGTTGGCCGGCGCTCAGGCCGTTGAAGACGACTACAGCATCCGCACGTCGGTGGGCTTCGGCAGCTTACCGGATCGCTTGGGGCGGCTGACCCTGGATGCCTGTGTGATGGATGGCCAAACGCTTTCCTGCGGGGCGGTGGCGTGCGTGGAGCACATCAAGCACCCGGCGGCCTTGGCCCGCAAAGTGATGGAGAAGACGCCGCACGTGTTGCTGGTCGGCGATGCCGCGAAGTGGTTCGCGCTGCAGCAGGGATTCCCGCTCGAGGTGCCGTACACAGCCGCCAGCATCAAGGAGTGGCTCGACCGGCACCCGGACTTCCGCAAGAAAGGCAAGGAGGAGGGACCAGCGGCCCGCGGCCCGGTGCAGGATCCATCGGATATTAACGTGGTGGATGAACACAACCATGACACGGTGACCGTGCTGGCCTTCGACAAGAAGGGGCACCTCGGCGGGGTGTGTACCACGAGCGGCCTGGCCTACAAGCTGCCGGGGCGCGTCGGGGATTCGCCGATCATCGGGGCCGGGCTTTACGTGGACGACCAGGCCGGCGCGGCCGGGGCCACGGGAGTCGGTGAGGAGATCCTCCGCATCGGCGGCAGCTTTTTCATTGTCGAGCAAATGCGGAACGGCAAAAGCCCGCAAGAGGCGTGTGAGCTGGCCTGCAAGCGGGCCAATGCAACCGCCAGCCGTCGCGGCGTGCATCCGGCGCAGGTGGCCTTTATCGCACTGGACCCGAAAGGGAATGTCGGCGCGGCCTGCACGGCCAAGACCAATTTCCGCTACGCCGTGGGGCGCGGCAACCAGGTTGAGATGTTGCAAGCGAAGGAAATCGCGGCGGATATGTGAGATGAGGACCGGGTTCGCAGGAGGGGGGTGGCGCGAGTGGGCGACCTCACGCCAGCCCCTGGGGTCGACCGGGCTACTGGACCCGCGAGACAAACGGGACGACGGGTCGGAAGACCGCACCATTAGCATCGAACGGCACCCCCATGGGCAGCGGGGCACCACCCGGCCGGACATTCGAGACACACACCCCCGCCGGGTAGGAGTGCATCAGGCCGTTGCCGGGCCCAGTTCCCTGAATCGTGAGGGTACTGACACCGTTGGCATAACTTTGCACACCGGTCACAGTGACTTGCTCAACGGTACCTGGCACACCGGGGCTGCTCAACCCACCCGGCTGGCCGATGTAGAGCGTCTGGGGAATGGCGACCGCCACACCGTCGGAGTAGACCACGCCAGCCGCAGCCGTCGAGACCTGGATGGTTGTGCTACCGGCGGGGGCATTCGCCTCCAGGGTCGTGAAGATGGGCAGGACCGGGTTGTTGGTCGTGATCGGCGTCAGGTTCGAGCGGTCCACGATGGCGAAGAACTGCTGCCGCAGGTCGCCGGGAATCTCGCGGTACACCTCCTTGCCCAGCTTCCCGGGGTAGGGGATCGGCCGCGGTTGACCACCGACCATCAGCGATGGCCAGTTGGGCGGCGGGTTGTTTTCCTCGTGGACTTCGAAGTAGCCCACAGTGACGTAGACCGCGAAGGTGTGGCTGACGGTCGTGAAGTTGTTGAACAACTTCCGCGCCGCTTCGGCCTGGAGGTATGGGTTCGGATCCGCCTGCGACGGGGCGTTGGGCACCCAGATCGCGGGTTGGCCGGGGGAGGGGCTGACATAGCTTGGCGGATTGCGGCGAAGCAGTGTGTCGTCGATGCCGGAACCGCCGGTCAGGGCGAACGATCCCCCAGCAATCGACTCCGCCGCGCCGAAGGGCAGGAACGGCCGATCGCCCGTGCCGGCCGGGTCATCGTAAACCGACTGACCGGGGACCGGTACGCCGCCGGGCACCAGGGTACCGTTGGCCAGCCGCCGCGTGGTGGTATCCAGGTTCGGTGTCCGGGACCGTATCAGGGTGTCCCACATGATGTCGACATCTGCCTGGGAGAAGTAATTGCCCGGCTGCGAATCGAGCCACGCCTGGAACTGCCGCCGGTCCTGAATGGTATTGATGTTGATCCGCCCGGGTACCCGGCCGCCAAAGGCCGCCTGATGGCCATACGGCGCGACGCGGAGCAATTCCAGGGCACGATAGAGGGCGTTATTGATGGTCTGCCCTTGCACCTGCTCCGGCAACCAGGGAGCCACACCGGCATACTTCTTGACGCCAAAGACGCCCGGCGAAATGTTGTTCGGAACCAGGAAGTTCAGCGTCAGTTCATGGGGCTTGCCCGCGTGCAGGTGGAGCAGTTCCAACTGGTTGATGAGAGGCCGATCGTAATGAATCATCCAATCAAACGGCGTCATCAGGGTTTCGGGGTTGCCGTTGACTGTTCCGTCCACCGTCAGCCGGGCCGGCGGACCAGGGATGTAGGTTTGCAGCGTGGGGGCCGCCGCAGTCACGCCGTTGTGCCGGCCGAAGGTGTGTTTCACGCCGCCCGCCCAGCCGGCCGGATCGGCGCGCAGGGTCAGGGACGAGGGGAAGCTGAAATCCAGCACGGTCTGGCCGTTAATGGCGTCGTTGGGGGGGTTCTGGGCGAACGAAAAGCCGGCGTACGGCTGCACCTTGCCAAGCGAGGCCCGGCGGCGAATGGGGTCGCCTGGCCCCGGCGGGGTGATGGGATCGTAACCGAGTGCGATGGCGTTATTAGCCCACTGTTTGGCCGGCCGCATGTTATTCCGCCGGCGATTCTGCGGCAGATAGACGACATCGTGCGCCTGGACGTAATCGACAAAGTCGATCGTGATGTAGGGGTTACTGGCCGACGGCAACTGGTACGGGTTCGCCAACCGACGCAACACAACGATATGCTGATTCATCTCGGCGGCGAAGGTGGGGTCCAGTTGGTTGGTACCCGTGTCGGGCGGCAGAGGCCGGAGATAGGTCAGCGACGAGTTGACCGCAGCCGGTGCCGTCGCCTGTATCGTGATAGCTGGGGGGAAGCCGGCAGCGTCGAACGCATCGGCCGGGCTATTGGGAGCCTGACCGGGGAAATGCGCGGCGAGCAGCCGGATACTGGCCGGCAAATCGGGATTCCCGTTGGCCGGCGCGACAACTTCCTGGCCACTGCCGATCACCGCCGGGCTGAAGTCGAAGATCAGGTCCGGCGCGGTGGTTCCAAACCCGCCAGTGACGTTGCCGAAGTACGCCGCATTAGTCCGGGATGTATTTCGAAGCAGATCCGATACGTTGCCGCCGCCCTTGGCACTGCGAACGATTTCGATGCGGTACGGACTATACGGCGTGTTGCCGACCATATCCCGCAGCTTGACCGAGCCGGCCGGAGGGTTCGCCGCCGAGGGATCGCCCAGCGGGCCAACTGCCGCGCCGGCCGCATACGGGGCCATCGTCGGATTTTGCAATTCCAGCCAGAAGCGGACGTGAGCCGCATTGGAAGCCCCCAGTTGGGCATTCTGGAACGCCTGATCGGTCGGGTCGTTGGTTACCTCGGCGTAAACTTCGTTAATAACCAGCCGGGGCTTCTCGGTCCCGAAGACGATGCGATTGGCCAGGTCCGAAAAGTTGTTGGGATCCTGGAGCGGATCGACGGCAAAGGTGATGTCGGCGGGGTTCCACACGAAGGTGGTGCAGATGTCGTCGTTGTCGATGGCATCGACCATGTTCACGGCCATCTGGGCCAGCATGCGCAGAGCACGGAACTCGCCGCTCGTGGGATCGGTTGGCAGGCCAGCCACATAGTTCTCCCCGGTGGTGGGGTCAGTCATAGGTTGCCCGTGCGCTCCGGTGGCAATCACCAGCCGCTGGAAAATCTTCATGGCCAGCCGTTGCCGTTCTCGTTCCGGCACCCCGTCGGTGCGCACGTTGGAGGGACTCAGCGGCAATGCGGTGTTCGCGCGGTGATCGGGCAGCGGGGTGTTCAGATCCACCGCGCCGTATTGCCGAACGTAGGCGTTCCGCCAGGCCCCGCCGCCTGCGGTACGGTCGAAATCGCTGAGCGTACCCAACGGGTTATTGACCGGGTCCGGGTACACACTCAGCGAGTTCGGATTCACCAACCCGAGGGTGGGATCGAACACCAGAGCATTCGAGGGCAGACCGCTGTCGCTACTGCGGAAGTTGGGCATCAGCCCGGGCAGGTCCAGCGCAAAGCTCCGGGTGGTGAACAGCAACCGGTTGGCATGAGCCGGATCAAGTCGATACTTGCTGAACGTGGTGGCCGTGATCGGCGAGCCAGGGAAGGGGAAGCTAGTGGGGACGTTGGTCCGCTGGTCGCCTCGGAGGCTATAAAGGGGCAGGGCACCGGCCAGGTTCAGTTGCGCCGGTTGATACATGCTCGGCTCGAACGCATAGCGTAAGTTGAGATACTTGGTGTCCGCCAGAGCATAGGTGCGATTGGACCCCGTGGAAGCTGGCCACTCGTTCGGGTTGAAGAGGCTGACATGATTGGCAACCGGTGTGTTCGTGCTGTCGTAGCCACCGCCATAGATCGGGTTGGTGAAGTACCACGAGTTGGGAGCCTGACCCGGCAACAGGAACGAGCCAGCCCCACCGACCCCCCGCCAAGCCACCGCCGAGTATTGCGGCAGGGGAACACCGGGAGCGAAGCGGTTGAACTCACGCTGGGTCAGGCCACTGCGGGTTTGGGGCGCGCCGCGGTTGGCGATGAGCTGCTGGGCATCGCCGGGCCCGAGGATCGCTCCGAAGTTCACCTCGCCCGGACCAAACCCCGCCAGCGAGGTCGTCACACCGCTATTCATCTGGTTGCCGTGCACGCTCAGGTTCAGCCGACCATCAAGGCACACGATCAGCGGGGCGACCAGCGGCTTGATCCGCCGATTGTTCCAGGCGAAAGCCGGCAAGCCAATATCCATCCACAAGCTGTCATTGCGCTGCGGGCCGACACCGCCGGGCAAGTTCTGCACGTCGCCGGTGTAACTGCCATCGGCGTTAGCCGGTACATAGGGGAACTGCGGCACACCGTTGACGATGTACTGGTCGATGGGCCGCGGACGGAGCGTCAGGAACTTGCCGATTGGGTTCGTCCAGTTCGGGTTGCCACCGATACCCGAGGCGGCCGGCGGTTGTAAGGAGCCGAAGACCCATGGGCGATGGAACGACGGGATGAGCACCTCACCCGTCGCCGGGCTGATTGCAGCCAGGTACAGGTCTTTGATATCGGGGTAGGTGTACGGGGCGTTCTTGGGAACGTACGTGCGGGGCGTGTTACCCGGCAGCGGGAAGGCATCGAAGATGTTGGCGCTTCCAACCTTCGGCCGAACCCCAGTGAACTCGGGGTCGATGATGATCGAGCGGTTGTTGAACAACAGCGCCGTGTGGTTGATGTACCGGGAGCGGTCGCTATTGGTCCCGGCCGCGGGCAGTCCGTAGGGGACACCGTTAAAGTCCTGGTAAGTGTTGACCGGCTCATGGAAAGTGCCAATGCCGTTCCACGGCGTGCCGTCGCCATAGTAGCCATACATGGTCCGCGTCAGGTCATGGCCGCGGAGGGCATTGACCAGCGAGATCGGATCGTTCTCGTTGGCGGGGTAGATCAGGCTGGCGAGGAAGGCATTCAACTCCAGGGTGCCATCGCGGGGGAAGTCGGTACCCCCCACGGCAGCGGCCTCGCCGGTCATCCGCATGCGGGCAGCCAGTGCCCCGGTGTAGTACACAAAGACCACCCCAACGATCGAGAAGAGGGTGATCAACAGCAGGACGACGATCAGCATCTGCCCGCGACGGGCCTGTGTCTGAGTCGGCCGGAACATGATTCGCACTCCTCGTTGGCTACCCGACTGGGCGCTGGTTTTCGGGATCCACTACCGCGGTCGAGATTCGCGCTACATCGCAATCGTCCAGGTGTTTTGCCGGACAGATTTGATTCGCGAATCGTACAACCGAATGATGATTTGCAGCGATTTCACCCGGATCGCCAGCGGCACGGGGTTGCTCGCGTAGGACCAGTTGCTGTTCCCAAACCACGTATCGAAGATGCCGCTGCCGGCCGGGATATTCAGGCCGGGCAGCGCGATCGCATGCCCGGGGATCGACAGATAATCCCAGGGGTAATCGGTATTGTTCAGGACCCCAGCCTGCTTGAAGGCCTGGGGGCCCAGATTGCTGCCACTGATGTTGACCGGCAGGCTCAAATTGGGTGTCCAATCCACCCGCACCTCGAAAGAGATCACGTTGGATAACAGAATGTCCTCACCAAAGTGCGGATTGTTGTTGCTGTTGGTGATCTGCAGGAGCTGGTAATTGGGCAGGGGCCCACCCAGACGGTTCGAGGGGTTAGTCAGGTCAGCCAGGGTATAAGGTGTGACTCCGTCGCTAGCAATCACATCGGTGTCGAAGGCTGCCGGGGCCAGCGGGGTGCGATCCTGGTCCGTGACCGCAACCAGCCGCTGCCGGCGAATCAAGTGGTACAACGGCCGGCCACTCGCCCGGTTCGAGGTGCGCTCGCCCATGGGAACGAGGAAGTAGGCGATCTCGGCCGCCCGACTGGTGTATGTAAAGTTATTGACCAAAGCCGAGAACTGATCGACCCCACCGGGATGGATCGCGGTGAAGTGCAAGGCGTGGTTGGTCGCTGTGTTGATGTAAAACCCTTCCCGGTCCGCGCTCTGCACCGGTGCGGGGCCAAGTTGCTCATGATACCCGTTTGGCTGGGGGCTGACAATACGGAAGAAGCCGGCCTTGGGCGGAGTCCACGGCAGGTATTGCAGAGCTGGGCCGTAAGCATTGGGCAGCGTGTCCAGCCGTTGATCGCTCAGCCGTAACCCTTCATTAGGCTTGCTGCTTTCCGCTAAGAAATGGGGCAACTGCAGATCACGATTGAGGATGACGCCGGCCCCTTGCAACTGGCTCATCATCTCGCCGGTACCCCGGGAAAACCGGCTGAGGTCCATCCCCATTCGGAACGACTCGGTCAGAATCACCATAATACCGAGCGCAACGGCCATGGCCACGAGAAGCTCGGGGATCGTAAACCCCGTGCGACGCAGCAGTGTGGGAGTTCGGCTCATGGGTCGGTCCTGAAACGGAGACAGTTCACACGGAGTAGCGGCCATCGGGTTCGTGGGGCCGGCCAAACGGCCAAGCTAGCCCGTCCTAGTTCAAGTTAGTTTTCCCGCGACAGCGGACGGCGCGTGTACACTCCTGAAACACCGCGAAGAATCACGAGCGTGCCGGTGTAGCTGCTGGCATTGCCATCCGTGGGCAGGTTAATTGGTGTCTGAAGTTCCAGATCGGTCCAGTTGTTGTTGGGGTCGTAGGTCGCACTGACCACACGGTAGAAGTTTGCATGGCGCAAGCCGGGCCGACCCGGCAGATTGACGGAGGCATCCATAACCCATTGGCCCGCCTTCAGGTCGGGATTGGCGTTCACCAGCCGCACCGACGTGGTCAGGGGCGTAAATTGCACATTCGGGAACACCACTTCATCACCGGGTTTCGCACTCAGGGGTACCCGTCGATCGAAAACCACGATGGTCAGATTCGCCGTGGTGGTAGGAGCGGAGGGCGGCCGTTGCAACACGGCCAACCAGTTATACCGCACTTCGCGATCCTTGGTGATGCTCTGGCTGTCGTCGTCCCAACCGATGCCATCCCACTGGCTGCACACCCGGAAGATCAGGTCGGCATCGAACGTGTTGGCAATCTTGAGGGCCTCGATGTTCCGGCGCGGGATATTCGTTGCGCCGCCGTCTCCCACCCAGCTTTGCCCCAGCCCCGAACGAGCGATGAAACCCATCGGATCCACGAATACCGGGTAACTCACCTCAGTGGGCAGCAGCAGGGCAGGCAAGCCTTTCTGATTGGTCGGATCCGGGACGGTGAGAGCTGTATAGAACGGCTCCAGGATCGCCTGGCTTTCCAGAATCGGCTCGATGATGCGGGCTTTCCAGTAGGCGCGGAGATAGCCATCGGCGGAGGCGGCCAATTGCGCACTGCGTTCCTCCCGGACAGCGTTGGCCATATTGGCTGCGCCCAGGGGAAACAGGGTCAGGATAGAAATAACCCCCAGGCCCATGATGAACAAGGCCACCAGAACTTCGACAAGTGAGAACCCGTTGCGTCGGGTCATGGCTCAAATCTCCCGGCTGGTCGCCACAGAAGCGACACAGCGCTACGGTCAGGGCCCAGAAGCCGCTTTGCGGGCGTTGTAGTAGGGGTCGTTAATCGTCCCGTCGGGCCAGTACACGGGTGCCGCGCCGATGCCGCCCGATTTCGATTTGACCACCACAATCATCTGTTCTCCACCCCGCCGCAGGGTATCGACGTACGAGGCGGGCGGCGAGCCACTGGGAAAGTTCGTCCAGCCCAAGGCAACCGGCTCGACGGTTGGCACCTTGGTAAAGTCCCGCACCCACAGGAAGATCTGACCGGCTGAGCCGGTGGACTGACCGGTGGCCACCCGCAGTGTCTGACCACTGGGGGCGAACAGGACGTCGTAGTCGATGCCGGCCACGCCAACCCAACCGGGCTGCGAAACGTTGGGCGTCAGATCGATGCAGGTGTTCACAGGCAACTGCAAAACCGGCTCACCCAACAGGGGGCGGGGCAACGCCGAGATCCCGAAGTGATACGTCGTCAGGCTGGTGCCGGCCCCCATCTGGGCATCTGGATACTCGGCCAGTTCAACCTCGACGTTCACCGTGCCGGGGGCATTGCCACCGCCCTGGCCAACGATACGGTTGATCAGAAATACCTGCGTGGGCGTCAGCACCGGCATGTGCAGGGTAGCGCCAGGCTGAACCTGCATGGCCTTAACGGGATCGAGATTTTCGAGCTGACACCGGCGACTGGTCACCGCATTGGTAGGGTTCTGGCTGGTCGTCACGTCGTAAGTGAAAACGACGCGGGGCGAGTACAAGGGGTAAGGCCCCGGACCATCACCCAGCACGAGAACCGGCGGAATTTCAATGTACACTGCCTCCGTGCTCAGGTGCGGCGGATTGGGCGGTGGGATGTTGACGATGAAGCGCACGCCTCGGGGTTGTCCATCCCGCAAGGCGCGCAGCCGGGCGTTCTGCAACCAACCCTGAATCGCCGTGACCGCATCCACGGAGCGGTCCTTATCCAGAATGGTGGGGACGACCAGCATGGTCAGCCCCGCCAGAAACGCAATGATGCCCAGCACCACCATCAGCTCGATCAACGTAAAGCCAGAGCGGCGGAAGCGTGCGAGTGTCATTGTTTGTACCCCCTCGCGCCCAGTTGCCGGAGTCGATAGCCGAGCAGATCGTCACCATCGGGATTAGGCGAGTTATTGAGTTGCTCGTAGCGTTTGTTCTTGCCGGCCGAGTACACAACGGGAGCACGGTTGCCCAGACTGAAACCAGTAGCATTCCCCGGGTCTCCGTTGTTGACGAACAACACCTGCTGAGCCGCCGTGCGGTTCTGCTGCCCGGTGACCCATTCCAGGCCGCCGTTGTACAGTTTGGAGAGCGGATCAAACGGATCCTTGGATGCGGCCCCCGGCTTGGGGTTGACATACGGGGGCACTTGCATCTCCTGATTTGTCCCGAACCGGTAGAAGCCGACGCGCAAATTGAAGGCGTCTTTGTAGACCCGCACTGGTCGATTCAGCCCCGTCAGGGAAATTTCTGTCTCGGCTCCTTCGGTGGCCTGACCGGTGAAGGTGGCCCCGCCGGTGCCGGTCTGGGACGCCAACAGGTACAGGATTGCCGCCGACACGTCATGCACGTCGTTACTCGTGGCCACGCCCGCCAACTGATCAAAGTGTTTGGGTCGGGTAAACGTCACGCCGCCGAGGGTGAAGCTGGCCTGATTCAGCTCCTCGGCCGTCTGCGGAAACGCCTGACGGAGTCGGCAGTAGCACAGGAGGGCTTCGCCACGATCGGGGTCGCCGCCGGCAAAGTTAGTCAGCGCCGTGAATTGCGGGGTCTGGTTGCGACGGTCCTTGCCGACCTGGGCCACGATTTGCTCCATCTGGTTATCTAATGCGTGCTGCAACTTGAGCACGATGTCTTCGGAACTGCGTACTTGCTGGCTGATACGGTAGCGCTGCGCGGCGGCGGTGGACAACGCCACAAGCAGAGCGATGATGCTGAAGACCACGAGCAGCTCGACGAGGGTGAACCCGCCGCGCGTTCGATTCGAATTCGTAAGCGTCACGGTTTCCCCTCCGATCAGTTGTCGGGTCCACTGAGTAGCTGTCCCCTGGCAAAGTTGGCCATGTCGTCTTCAGCCGGTCCGATGGCCGGCGGCCAGATGCCGCCCGGCCCGAACAGGCCATCTTGCCCGGCTGAGATGATCTGGAACGAATTTTCGTTCCAGTACTTTCCCGAAGGAGCCTGATAGGGCGACAGCCCCAGGCTGGCACAGTCCGACGAGCCGTAGCGGTTGTAGCCGTTGGGTTTGCCATAATTGCTGAAGTAGGCATAGGGCTTGGCTTGCCGGCTCCAGACGTTCAGGTAAGCCGGATAGCCTGCCTGCCCGGCGGGGGTCGGTAGCAACACGAGCCGGGAAGGCTTGAACTCGGCGAACGGACCCTTGCGCGGTTCACCCGGTGTGGCCGGCTCCGCTGGGTTCTTGCTGTTATTCGAAAACCCCTGCGTGCCGCGGATGCCGCCAAGGGCGAACACCAGGACTTCCTGACCCTCGAGAATTACTGGGCCGTCAATCTGGCCGTTGGCGTTCCAGTCCACCTGAGATTGCATCTGTCGGAAACAGTCGCGGAGCCAATCTTGCGAGTCGGTATCCAGTTGGCTGGTACCGTAATCACTCCAGCGTTCGCACAGCTTCAACCGCGAAGGAATGTAGTCCACCTTCATCTTTTCCTTGAACGCCGCAATGGCATCACCGAGCTTGCTGATGTCCGTCCGGTCGGCCGTGCGGTCGGCAGCAATCCGCACCCGCTGCACGCCGGCGGCGGTGAGGCTGACCAGCACGATGATGATGCCCATCACCACCAACAATTCGATCAGAGTGAACCCCGCTCGACTCGGGCAGGAGTGCCGCCGGATCATGTCTATCTCCTTGGCAGAGCAGGTTGCAGGAAGAATCAACGTCACGGTGTTGGCTCGGCCTCGATTCCTCCTGCCTCCTGCAACCCTATTTCGACAGCCCTTCCAGCAGCTTGATGAGCGGCAGGAAGAGTGAGATCACAATTGCGCCGATGGTAAAACCGAGGAACACAATCATGATCGGTTCCAACAGTGAGATCAGCGACTTAACGAGCGTATCCACCCACTCGTCGTAGAAGTCTGCAATCTTATAGAGCATGGTGTCGAGGTCGCCGGTTTCTTCTCCGACCTCAACCATGTTGACCACCATGTCATCAACCAGCCGCGATTCCTTGAGCGGGTCAGCAATTGTATCACCCTCGCGGATGGACTCAAAAACCCGCTGAAACATTCTCTCGAAGACCGCGTTGTTGGCTGTTTCCTTCACAATGTTGATCGCTTCGAGAATCGGCACACCGGAACTCACCAAGGTGCCTAGCGTTCGCATGGTGCGGGCCACGATGGTCTTTTCCACCAGTTGCCCGATCACGGGTATCCAGAGCGTGGCCCGGTCCAACGCATAATTGCCCGCCCGGGTGAGCCGGATCAGTTTCATGAGCAAGTACAAGCCCATCGGGAACAGTGGAATCGTCCACCAGTATTCGCTCATCCAGTTACTGATGGCGATGAGCTTTTGCGTGGCCCAAGGCAAGGTCATGCCGAATTCGTCGAAGATCTTCTTAAACTTCGGAATGATCGCCACCATGATGAATGTCAAAATGGCAATCGCAACGAAGATCACCACGGCCGGGTACACCATGGCCCCGATGATTTTGGATTTGAGGCTTTGCGCCTTTTCCAGGAAGTCGGCCAGACGCTGCAAAATGACCTCCAGCGCGCCGCCGGCCTCACCCGCCTTGACCATGTTCACATAGAGCTTGCTGAACGCCTTGGGGTGCTTGCCCATGGCCTCCGACAGCGACGAACCGCTCTCCACATCATCCACCACATCAATGAGGGTGTTTTTGAGGACACTGGGCTTCATCTGCCGTTCGAGAATCCGCAGGGACCGCAGCACGGGCAAACCGGCGTCCTGCAGCGTGGAGAACTGACGTGTGAACGTTACCAGCATCTTCTGCTTGACACCGCCAATGGTAAACGTCTTGCGGCTCTTGCCGGTCTTCTTTTTCTTCTTCGCCCCCTTGCCCGTCGTCGTGGCCGTGAGTTTGGTGACGAAGTAACCCATGGACTTGACCTTGGCTTGGGCTTCCTCTTCGTTGGAAGCCTCGATCGAGTCCTTGACCTCGTTGCCAGAGGTGTCAAGCGCTTCGTACTTGTAAGTCGGCATAGGATTCCTCGATCGCTAAATGTCGTTGTGCGCCAGGCCAAATCCTGTCGCCCCTTCCGGGGCTAACGTCTGTCTGGGCGTTCCATTCCACGCCACCTCTGCAAAGGCGGTTCGGCTGACTGTCGGTCAGCTATCGTCTTCCTGGACCGTTTCCCGGACCACTTCGTCGAGTGTCGTGATGCCGGCAAATAGCGCCCGCAGGCCGGCATCCCGTAAGCTGGAGGTGCCCTGCTTGCGGGTATATTGCCGGATGGCGTCGGTGCTGGCTCCACGACTGACCATATCGCGCAGGTCGTCGTTCATGATCAGCAGTTCATATATACCGGTACGGCCCTTGAACCCCAGGTTATTGCACTTGTCGCAGCCTTCGCCGTAGTAGAACTGCCGACCTTTGAGATCCTCGGGCCGCAGATTGAGTTCCATCAACTGCTCACGCGTCGGGTCATAAGCATTACGGCAATGCTGACAGATGCGGCGAACCAACCGCTGCGCCTCGATCGCTTCCACGGTGGCCGTGATGAGGAACGGTTCGACGCCCATATCACGGAGCCGGGTAATCGAACTGGGGGCATCGTTGGTGTGGAGTGTGCTGAACACCAGGTGCCCCGTCAGCGATGCTTGAATGGCGATCTGGGCCGTTTCCAGGTCACGAATCTCGCCCACCAGAATGATGTCCGGATCCTGGCGGAGAATGGCCCGCAAGGCACTGGCAAAAGTCAGGTCAATCTCATGGTTGATCGGACACTGCACGATGCCATCAATTTCGTATTCGACGGGATCCTCGGTCGTGATGATCTTGCTCTCGATGTCGTTAAGTTCGGAGAGAGCCGAATACAGCGTGGTGGTTTTGCCCGCGCCCGTCGGCCCGGTGACCAACACGATGCCGTTGGGCTTCTTGATGACCGCGCGGAACTGAGCCAGAATATCGGGTGGCATGCCGATCCGGTCCAGCGACAGGCCTACGTTGGTGCGGTCCAGTACCCGGATGACGACGGACTCGCCAAACAGAGTCGGCAGTACGCTGACCCGCATATCAACAGGGTTGCCGCCGACGTTCAATTCGATGCGGCCGTCTTGGGGCAACCGGCGCTCGGCGATGTCCAGATTGGCCATGACCTTGATACGGCTGGCGATGGCGGTGGCCAGGTGCCGCGGTGGCGGGACCATCTCGTAGAGCACGCCATCACAGCGATACCGCATCTTGTATTCGTCTTCGAATGGCTCAAAGTGGATGTCCGAAGCGTGGTCGCGGATGCCCATCAGCAGAACCATATTGATGAGCTTGCGGACCGGAGCCGAGTTCGCCAGTTCCTCGACCTGATCGAGATCAATCGAGTTCTCACGGCCGACCGAATTGGACCCGATATCCGTGGCGGCCAGTTGCTCGATCAGGCCCCCGATGGACTCTTCCTTCTCGCCGGAATACGCCTTCGTAAGGAGCGCCTCAACCTGCTTGGGCGGGGCCAGCACAGGTTGTACATTGCGAATGCCCAGCAAGTTCTTCAGATCGTCCATGGCCTGAAGGTTGTTGGGATCCGACATGGCCACAGTCAGCATGTCGTTGTCAAACGACAGGGGCACGAGCTTGTACAGCTCGGCCATTTGCTTGGTGACGAGTTTGACCGCGTCGGGGTTGGGGCGGACGTCTTCCAGGTTGGCCACCCGCATACCGTGGACCTCGGCGGTGGCTTGCAACAACTGGTCGTCGTTCACCAGACCCCGTTCCAGAGCCAGATCACCGAGGGTGGCCTCGCTGGTGCGCATGTCCTCGTACAGGGACTCGAGCTGCGCGTCGTCCATGAACCCGAGGTCCACGAACTTTTGCCCCAGCTGACGGGTGTTGGCGTCGATATGGGCAAACTTGTTCTTGGGGGGTGCTGGCTTCTTGACCGCAGCAGGACGTGCACCCACGGTGGGTTTCGCACCAGCTGTCGGCGTTACTGGTGGTTTCCCGCCAGTAGCTCCCACGGCCGGCTTCACAGCAGCAGCGGGTGCGGCCGGCTTGCGGGCCGGCTGGTTCTTGTCATTTGCGCTCGGAGGGATCGTAGCCATCGGTGTTCTGCCTTGTGTCCGGGAGGTTAGTGGTTCCATTCAGGGCGAACGGCTGGTGTGAACCAGCTGGGGTCTGTCGGGTCCCGAACAGCGGGTGAATACTCGCCGCTCGCCGGTATCAATCCTCATCGTCTTCGTCCTCGTCCTCGTCCTCCCGTTCGTCGTCCTCGTATTCCTCGTCTTCGTCCTCGTCTTCGTCTTCCAGTCCACGTTCAGCCTGGGCGATCTTGGCCGCCAGTTCCGTGGGCCGGCTGGATTTGAGTAGCACTTCTTCCTTATCGCACAGATCCTCCCGCCACAGGCGGAATAGCGACTCGTCGAGCAGGAACATACCATGCTTGCGCCCGGTCTGGATCGACGAATCGATGCGGTACGTTTTGTTCTCACGGATCAGATTGCGGATAGCCGGGGTGACCACCATCATCTCGTAGGCGGCGATCAGCCCTTCGGGCTTACGCGGCAAAAGCGCTTGCGACAACACACCGATGAGGGCACCGGCCAATTGGGTGCGAATCTGATCTTGCTCGTTTTCCGGGAACACGGTGATGACACGGTCGATGGTACTCGACGCCCCGGAGGTGTGCAGCGTGCCGAACACCAGGTGGCCGGTTTCGGCTGCTTCCAGAGCCGCACGAATGGTTTCCAAGTCCCGCATTTCACCCACAAGGATCACGTCGGGATCCATTCGCAACGCCCGGCGCAACCCCTCCTTGAAGTCGGGCACGTCGATGCCGATCTCACGCTGGTTGACGGTCGACCGCTTATGCTTGTGGTAGTACTCAATGGGGTCTTCGAGAGTGATGATGTGGCGGTCGTAATTATCGTTGATGAAGTTGATCATGGAGGCCAGGCTGGTCGTCTTGCCGGACCCCGTGGGACCGGTGACCAGCAGCAGGCCGCGAGGCCGGATAATCAGCGAGCGTATGGCCTCAGGTGTACGTAACTGCTCAAAGGTCAGGAACTGGCTGGGAATCCGCCGCATTACCATGCCGACGGTACCCTTTTGCTTGAAGACCGCACAGCGGAAGCGCACCCCGTCGACGTATTCAATGGCGAAGTCCGTCCCACCTTTTTGCTGCAGTTCCTGCTGACAGCGGTCCGGGGTGATGGACTTCATCAATGCCGTGGTGTCGTCGGGCGTGAGAACCAGGCCGCCGACTTCGAGTTTGCGCATCCGCCCATGGTGGCGAACCACCGGGGGCTGACCAACGCTAATATGGAGGTCACTGGCCTTCAGCTGAATCACTGTGGCCAACAACTTCTCCATCGAGATTCTCGCCACAGGAGACCCTCGTCCACGGGCGGCGACTGCGCGACCGATGAGCGGAACGGTTATTGGCCGTGATCCTACGAGCGAGTCCGGGAATCCAGACCGGCACCGGCCCGATGGGTTCCCCCAACCGGACAATCCTTCCCCGGCGACGCATTATCACAGCCATCGCGCGTCGTGCCAAATCAGAAACCATTTTCCCCGCCGATCCGGGGCACATCCTTGAAAAACATTCTGGTCAACATCATACTGACCAGTTGGCGATCGTCACGGATCTCCACCCCAACCATCCACTACGGGTAACTCCAGGAGGGGCAAGACCGGCGCTTAAGCTTCCTGAAGCATGAGCACTTCCGCATGGCAAGTGCTCAGCACTTCCTCCAATGTCGTTGTTCCCTTAAGTGCTTTCAGGACACCATCATCCAGCAAAGTCTTCATGGGATTGGGACCAGAACGGGCCTTCCGCCGTATCTCTTGCGTGGGGGCCTGAGCAAATGTCAGTTCGCGAATAATGGAAGTCATTCGCATCAATTCGAAAATACCAATTCGTCCACGGTAACCCGTCTGGCGACAATGGTTACAACCACGGCCCTTCATGAAGGTGGCCTTGGCGACGACATCCGGCGACAGACCGGCAGCCCGCAACTCCGCCCCGGTCGGTGTGTATGGTTCCTTGCACTTCATGCAGTTCACCCGCACCAGCCGCTGGGCCATGATGGCGATCACCGAGCTAGCAATGAGGAAGGGAGCAATTCCGATGTCGGCAAGCCGGGTGATCGCACTCGGCGAATCATTCGTGTGTAGCGTACTAAAAACCAAGTGTCCGGTCAAAGAAGCCTGCACAGCGATTTCTGCTGTCTCTTTGTCGCGAATTTCGCCTACCAGGATAATATTGGGGGCCTGTCGCAACATCGCGCGAATGATCCGTGCGAAGTCCAGGCCGATCCCGTGCTTCACCTCCACCTGATTGACGCCCGGCAGGTAATACTCGACCGGATCCTCAGCCGTAATGATCTTCCGATCAGGCCGGTTCAACTCATTGAGCGCCGCATAAAGGGTTGTTGTCTTACCGGACCCCGTCGGTCCTGTGACCAGGAAGATACCGTTCGGTCGCTTGATAATCTGTTGGAATTTAATATAATCGTCTTCACTGAAGCCCAGGTCACGAATATTCACCTGGATGTTGCCCCGGTCCAGAATCCGCATCACCGCCGACTGACCGTGAACTGATGGTAAAAGACTCACTCGAAGATCAAAATGCTTCCCATGAACAGTCATCTTGATCCGTCCGTCCTGAGGACGACGCTTCTCGGAGATGTCAATCGAACCCATAATCTTCAGACGCGAGAGCAATGGTGCGAGCAATCGGCGGGGAGCGGCATCCCGTTCGACCAGGATGCCGTCGATCCGATACCGGACGCGGACTCGATCAGCGAACGGCTCAATGTGGATGTCCGAAGCCCGCAGATTGATGGCTTCTTGGATAATCAAGTTGCACAACCGCACGACCGGGGCGTCGGAGTCGTCAGCAGCGGCCAGCGTCGAGATCGATTCGGTTTGAGTGAATTCGATTGCCGTATCCGTGAACTCGACGAGCATCGAGTCGACCGACTCGGTTTCCGTTTGGCCGTAGTTGCGGTTAATGGCTTCCTGAATTTGCTCCTGTACAGCCAGAACTGGCACTATATCCTTGTTGAGGATGAACTGGAGTTTCTGGATGGTGTCGTAGTTGGTCGGGTCGGCAGTAATGATCTTGAGGGTATTCCCTTCCAGGGACAACGGCAGGACGATGTTTTCGCGGGCCACGGATTCGGGAACCAGTTCGACGACAGCCTTGGGGATGTCCAGTTCGTTCAGATCAACGAATTGCATGCCATGCTTTTCGGCAATGGCGCTCATGACCTCGGTCGGCGAGGCGTAATTCAGCTTGGCCAGAGCGTCCTGGAGCTTGATGCCGGTGCTATTGGCCAGATTCTCAGCTTCGGCAAGTTGATCGGGACCGAGGATTTTCTTCTTGATGAGGATATCGGTGAAGTCACCGCGAGCCTTGGCCATGTGCATACTCCTGCGCAAAAAGCGGTTGTGAATCCAGTGATCGGGTTAGCGGGCTGACTAAGCAAGGCTGGGACGCAAGCCGGTTGTAAATCATGACGTGGCGAACAACCGTAGTGCAATACTGCACAAGTCGAAAAAACCCAACGAATAATCGAATGCCTTCAGCATGACGCGTCCCGCGAGCCGGTTCAAGGGAAAAGTACCGGTTTCACCGCGTTAATTCCAGCACCAGGAATGGTCGGATCGGTTGCACGGCGATTCGCTCTGTGAAGATGTTGTGAGCTTGTGTGGAGAAGCCGGGGGGATGCTGGCAGGCAGCATGGCGATTCCGTACCTCCTAACACATGCTCTTTTTCCCCTGGAGAACTGCGATGCGCCGGTTCTTGCTTGTCTTGCTCGTGGTTGTGTTGGGAAGCACCGCCCGTGCTGAAGATCCGCGGGTACTAACCCGGATTGCCTTCGGTTCCTGTGCGAACCAGGACAAGCCGCTGCCGATCTTCGACACCATTGCCGCGGCCAAGCCGGAATTGTTGCTATTGCTCGGCGACAACATGTATGCCGATCTCGATAAGAACGTGAAGGTCACCCCAGACGTGATCCGCGAGAAGTACGCCCAGATGGAAAAGGTGCCCGGTTTTGTGAAGCTCAAGGCGCTGTGCCCGATTCTCGGAACGTGGGACGATCACGACTACGGCAAGAACGACGCCGGCGTTGAGTGGGAACACAAGGACGAAGCGCAGCAAGCGTTCCTTGATTTCTTCGGCGTTCCCAAGAATCATCCTCGTCGCCAACAAAAGGGAGTGTACCACGCCGAGATTTTCGGTCCGCCGGGCAAGCGCGTGCAGATCATCCTGCTCGATACCCGCTACTTCCGCAGTCCGATCAAGACCTTCTTCGACACAAAAACTCGCATCAACACCTACGTTCCCAATACCGACGCGGACGCTACCCTACTCGGCAACGAGCAGTGGAAATGGCTGGAAGAGCAACTCCGCAAGCCCGCTGAATTACGACTGCTGGTGTCGAGCATTCAAGTCATTTCGGACAACCACCCCTTCGAGAAGTGGGCCAACATCCCCAAGGAACGAGAGAAACTTTATGCCCTGATTAATAGTACCCAGGCGAACGGCGTGATCATCCTGAGCGGCGACCGTCATTTGGGTGAGGTTTCGCTGGATACTAAGGCCGTGGGCTACCCCCTCTACGACGTGACCAGCAGTGGATTTAACCAGGGTGCCAAGCGATGGCGGGAACCGGAACGCAATGACAAGCGGCTAGCGGCGATGCCCTACGGCGACAACTTCGGCTTCATCACCATTGACTGGAACGGCGACGATCCCCGGGTCCATGTCCAACTGCGGGACGAAGACGGCGATGCCACCGCCGGGTTCAAGGTACGCCTCAGCACACTCAAGGGCACGGGTGTGGCGACCGTGCCATCAAAACTCCCCGAGGGGGTGCTGTCGCCGGCCGACGCTGCCAAGAAGGTCGGTGAGCGGGTGACGGTGCAGTTCGTGGTGCAATCCGTCGGCGGCAAGACGAATTTGTACCTGAACTCGGACAAGGATTTCCGGGCCAAGGACAACTTCGCCATCGTGCTGGCCCCCAAGGCGCAGAGGGGTCAGTGGGAAAAGGCGGGGCCGGAGACGTTCGTCGGCAAGACGGTGCGGGCGACCGGTACCGTACGGCTGAATAAGGACAGCCCGCAATTGGTGATCGACGACGCGAAAGACCTGGTACTGATTGAGAAGTGATCCTATCGCCGGGTGAGCACGGCAGCTGGTGGAACTGAAGTTGCACCAGAGCAGAAACCGGCGGACCTCAGGCCCACCGGTACTAGCAACTGTTCAGAGTCTTGCTTGTCTAGCTGTTGGTGGGCGATTCCGGAGCGGGAGCCGGAGCCGGCTCAGTGCTCACGGGGGCGGGTGCGGGGGTCGGCTCAGCTGGAGCCGGGGTAGCCACAACCGGAGGAGCCGTCTTCTTACGGGCTCCGGTTTTTGTCTTGGTGGTCGCTTTCGTTTTCACTGTAACCTTGCTCGCCGAAGTTTTTACTTTCGGCTTAGCTGCCTTGGTGGCTACAGTCTTTTTGGCCGCAGGCTTCTTGGCCGCGGACTTCTTCGCAGCAACTTTCGTTTTGGCAGCGGGCTTTTTGGCGGCTTTGGCCATGGTGACAGTACTCCATCCGGGGGAAGTGCAGCCGGGTCGTCAGCTGCGTTGAATCAATTATTGCGTAAAATTCGGCTGCGAGATTGCGCCAACCGAGCAAATCCGTCAAATTTGTCTGACCGGCCGATCCGGCTGACCGGCCGACTCAAACAACTGCATTTCCACATTCAAGCATCCTTCACGATTCACTCGCTGTAACCCGAAAAATCAGCAAATCTTCGCACCTTTGTCAATCTTGTCCGATCTCGCAGCCGATATTCCCTTGGGACTCTTCGGGGAGGTGCCGGGCATGCGCTGGAAGTCGGTCGTACTGGCTGGTGCGCTCTCACCCACATTAACGGGCTGCAACATTTACTATTACGCCGCCCGGAACCTGATCAATGAACCACAAGTGGTCGGGTCACTCGTGGGCATTGAACATCAATTACGCAAGGAAGCAAAGGCAGCCTGGCGAGAGGTACGCGAACAATACCCCCGTAATGCATTTACGGCGGAGTTCCGCGACGGGTTTCTGGATGGTTACGTGGACTACCTTGACCACGGCGGTAACGGCAGCACCGTCGCAGTGCCGCCCCCCCGCTACACCCGACAAAAGAAGTATTTCACCGAGGAAGGGCAATGCCTCATGAGGCACTACCTGCTCGGGTTCCAATATGGGCAGAACGTGGCCATCGCCACCGGTCGCCGAGCCTTGTTCACCGTGCCGGTTTTATTGCCGGAGCAACCCAAAGGACCGCCCGCGTTCTTGGTTCAGCCTCATGATACGACCATTCCCCCCCTGATGAACCCGCCGCAACAACCGCTGGCCGTAACTGCCCGGCCCAACCCGGGGCCCCCCGGTGAGCAAACGAGTCGACCCGCGGTTCCTGCGACGCCCCAACTTGTATCCACAGAACAGCTTCCGGTTGCGGCACCACCGGCCCCAGCGGCATACGAATCCTCTGGGGAAGCCATTCCCCCGGTGTTGCCTTTTAAGCTCCCAGCGCCGCCGAGCGAAATTCCCTTGCTGCCCGATCACATACCGACACCCTCGGTCCTGGATGATCTACCCGTGGTACCGCCGAGTCACACGTTGCCGGCACCGGTGCCACCCAGCCACACGGCTCCGACCCCCGTATTGCCCAACCACCCCGATCCAACGGGGGGGAACTGAGGAGCTCCGTTTGGCATCGCGACTCACCGAAGCCGATCGGGATAGAACCCATGAAAAGAACCGTGCTTCTCCGCCACTGGCTCGTTGTCGTCGGGATGGCTCTGCTGGCCGTCACCTCGGGTGGGTGCGCCTCGTTGACCAACCCCGTGGCCGATGGCATACCGGTTCGTCGCTTGCCCGATGAGGTGTTCGCCCGACCCAAGGCGGAGTTGCACGAGATCCCGCTCAACTTGCTGCGTATCAACGACCCCGGGGATTACAAACTCGACCGCGGGGACATTCTGGCGATCATCGCTGATGAGGTGTTGACCAAGGAAGGGCAACCCGTTCCGGTACAATTTCTGAACAATCCCAATGCAGCCACCCCAGCGGTGCAGGGCATTCCGGTTGCCGTCCAGGAAGACGGCACCATTTTGTTACCCCTGCTGGATCCGATCAATGTACAAGGCAAGACGCTGACGCAAACCCGCGAGCTGATCATCAAACAGATGGAAGATGTTAAGAAAATTGTTCCACCGGGTAAAGCGCGGGTGTTCGTGAACATGTTGCAGCCACGCCGGTACCGGGTTTTGGTGGTACGAGAAGATACCCAGCAATTTCTTCCCCAGTATGCCAACGCGGGCGGCTTCACCGCTGCCGTGGTTGGCGGGGTGCAGCGTGGCGCGGCGTTCTCGCTGCTGCTAGAGCCCGGCCGCAACGACCTGCTTCAGGCACTTACGCTAACCGGCGGCCCGCCCGGTTTGGACGCCAAGAATGAGATTGTCATCCGCCGCGGCAAGTACGATCCGGCCGACCCGAGTAAGGGGTATGTCCGCATCCCGTTACGGGTGCGGCTCGATGAGCCGATCACCTTCACCCAAGAGGACATCACTCTGGGCGATGGCGATACCGTGTTCATTCAGTCCCGTGATACGGAAGTGTACTACACGGCCGGTTTGCTCGGCTCAGCGCAGATCCCGTTGCCCCGCGACTACGACCTGCGGGTAATTGAGGCAATCACTCAGGTTCGCGGCCCGTTGATCAATGGTACGTTCTCGCAGAATGCCTTTGTCCCCAACGCCGTGCAAACCGGTTTGGGCAACCCCAACGCCAGCCTCGTGACGGTCATCCGCCGGCTGCCCAACGATCGCACGCTTTTGATTCGGGTGGATCTGAACCTGGCATTCCAGGACCTGCGGGAAAACATCATCATCAAGCCAGGCGACGTGATTGTACTGCAGGAGCGCCCCAGCGAGTCGATCACTCGGTACCTGACCCAACAGTTCCGTTTGAACACGACCTGGGAAGTCATCCGATCGGCACGGTTCTTTAGCATCGGCACGGGGAACAACCCGTAACCGCGGCCGAGCTTTAACAATCACTCTGGCGGGGTGAGCACACAGGGTAGTTGCCCCGTAGCCACCCGCTAGTGTGCTCCTGGGCTACCGATCGGGGGCATCCGAATATCGTGCGACTCTGTGTCAGCAAGTAGCGGAATGGGAGGGTCGAACTCCAGCGGCAGCCGGAAACCAAACCGTGGCTTCCGACGACGTTGATCGTAAAACACCGGAATTCCCAACCTTTCGGAGTTCCGGCATGTCGGCTGATCCCTGGTTTCAATCACTCTTTGCCGACCGCATCGGCGGAATCAACTACGGCAAAGGCACCGAAATCTACAAATTCGAGAAGATCAAGCGCGCCAAGCGTAAAGCCCTGGCTGAGCATCCTGAACGCAAGCTCCTCGACTTCGGCATCGGCGAGAACGACGACATGGCCGATGTCAACGTCCGCGATGCTCTAGCTGCTGAGGCCAACAAGATCGAGAATCGCGGCTACGCTGACAACGGCATCCAGAATTACAAGGATGCCGCCGCTGAGTTCATGCAACGGCAGTTCGGCGTGACTCTTGACCCGGTGACGGAAGTGTGTCACTGCATCGGCTCGAAGCCTGCCTATGCCATGCTGCCGGCGTGCTTCATCAACCCCGGCGATGTAACGCTCATGACGGTGCCCGGCTACCCCGTCGCCGGAACGTGGACGAAGTACCTCGGTGGCGAAGTGTACCGACTGCCGCTAAAAGAAGAGAACGACTTCTTTCCGGACCTCAATGGCATTCCGGCTGAAATCAAGAAGCGAGCCAAGCTGCTAGTTCTGAACTACCCGAACAGCCCGACCGGGGCCGTCGCGACTACCGAGTTCTACAAGCGGGTCATCGAATTCGCTCACCAGCATCAGGTAGTGGTCATCCAGGATGCCGCCCACATCCTGCTGACCTACCAGGGCGAACCGTTCAGTTTTCTGGAGGTAGACGGTGCAAAAGAGGTGGGTGTCGAAGTTCACAGTATGAGCAAAGGCTTCAACATGATCGGCTGGCGGCTGGGGTTCGTCTGCGGCCACCCAAAAATCGTGCAAGCCTATGCCGACGTAAAGGACAATAGCGATAGTGGGCAGTTTATGGCGATCCAACACGCCGCCGCACTGGCCCTGCGCACAGCGTCGATCCCCGAAAAAGTACGAGCCAAGTACAAGCGACGGCTGGCGAAGCTGGTGGCAGCTCTCCAGCAGGTGGGGTTCCGCTGCTCGATGCCGGGTGGAACCTACTTCCTGTATACAGCGGCCCCGAAGTCTGCTGGCAATCGGGTGTTCGAAAACGCCGAAGCCGCCTCCCAATACCTCATCCACGAGCAGAGCATTTGCTGCGTGCCCTGGGACGATGCCGGGGCATACCTGCGGTTCTCAGTGACCTACACCGCCAAGGACGAAGCCGAGGAAGATGCCCTCATGGCCGAGACGGTGGCTCGGCTCAAGGGCATGAACTTGCGCTTCTAAGACTGTACTTGCCAGTGATCGGTCATCATTCCTAGGCCGCGATGCGGAATGGACCGATCACCTGAGCCGGGGTACTTTGGGTCAGACTCCGTAGTTCACGCCGGGTTTGCATCAACACCAGGCTAACGGGGGAATCGGCACCGAGTTTCTCAATCATCAAATTCAAATACTCAATGGCCCAGTGGGCTTCGGAAACGTCGATGGCGGGCAGTTCGGGAACAAGCACAGATGGGTCGGAAACGATCATGGCCCGGAACCTCCTTGTTCATTGGGCAAACGAAATTATGAGACGTTCGACCCGGATGTGCAAGAGCAACCGGTTTGGCGAGCGGCCAAGGTGTTCAAGAACAGTCGGCTGACGCCGGCCGCTCAACCCGACCATCATTATTTCAGTGTCTTAACGAACTCCAGCACTTCCTTGGGGTGCTTGTTCACGTCCACTTTCTCGTAGACCTTGGCCACTTTGCCATCCTTGTCGATCACGAAGGTGTATCGCTTGGGTGTTTTGCCGCCCGGCGAGGAGAGAATTCCCAATTCCTTGATCAGCTTCAACTCGGTATCGCACAACAGCGGGTAGGGCAGTTTGTGCTCATCGATGAATTTCTGCTGCAGCGCCAGGTCGTCAGCGCTGGCCCCGAGGACCACCACGTTCTCGGGGAACTCCTTGATGATGTCCCGGAACCCACATGACTCGATGGTACAGCCACGAGTGAGCGCCTTGGGGTAGAAGAAAATCACGACTGTTTTGCCCTTCAGGTCAGCAATGGACACGGTTTTGGCATCCTTCAGACCCAACTTATCGATTTGGGCCGCCTGGAGAGCCACGTTCGGGAAGGACGCCCCTTCTTTGACTTTAAGCGTGGTGTCGTCGGCGACGGCAACCAGAGTGGTGCAGGCCAGGGTGGCGGTCACAGCAGCGGCTGGGATCAAGAAGCGCAACATGATTGGCTCCGTTATACGGTGTGAAAGGCAGAAGCGGAAGGCAAAATTATTCTCAAGTAGTGGGTTGGCTCCGGCAAGGGAGCCAGTGCCGCTCTTAGATGTCTTTTCGACCAGACCGGAATACGAAAAGGTTGCCCTTCGGACCGCGAATCACCATGATGGCGGATGGGGCCTTGACTTCCTGATGCGGAGAACTTCCGATGCGCGGATTATTACTGATCGGTGGACTGGCCGGGCTACTGGCCGCTGCCAGCGCGTTGACCCGGCCTGTCGTGGCCCAGGACGACATGACCTACGACCTGCGCGGACCCGCTCCGCAGAAGGACCAGGTCTACCAGTCCAAAACGACACTCAAAATCAAGGATGCCGACACCACGCTTAAGGTCATGGGGCAAACCCTCAACCTGAAAATGAGCATGGTCATGACCGACGAGGAAGAGCAAAAAGTGCTGGCAGTCGAGGGGCGCACTGTCACCAAATGCCAAACGAAAATTCTCAAGGAGCGCGCTGAAGTGACGGCCAACATCGGTGGTGGGCCCATGGTCGAACCCACCGCTCTGGAAGGCGAGATCATCATCAGCACTCGCAAGGTGGACAAAAATGGCAAGGTAACTTGGGAACACTCGCTGCTGGACAACAAGCCCACCGAGAAGCAAAAGAAAGAGCTGGATCACCGCATCGGCATGGAGAACGACGACGACCTGTACCCGGCTGAAAAAGTGAAGGTCGGTCATGAGTGGACAGTCCAGGCCTCGGCCTTGACCAAGCTGTTCGGTAACTCGTTCACCGACATTCAGGGCGAACTGAAGCAGAAGTTCGTCAAGATCGAGAAAGTGGATGGGGCCGATTGCGCCGTCATCGACTCTGCCGGGACGGTCAAGGGTAAGATGAAGGACGAGGAGGGCGTGCCGGCCCTGGATGTCGAGATGGATTTAAAAATTCGCTCCTGGCGGGACCTGAAAACCGGAGTGGAAGTGAAGAGTACCTTTGAAGGGCGAATGAAGCTCAATGGTAAGCAAAAGATCGACGACACCGCGGTGGACATCAGCCTGTCCGGACCGATCTCTGGCGAAAGTACCGCCAAACTGAAGGAGTGATTCCCGCTTTTTGGGGGGCCCTGGCATTTCGGGCAGCTGAGGACCGGCAGGCCAGAATGCCGGCCCCCGATCCGCCAATCACTCTAACTTAGTCACTGTCGGCCGGATTGGTGGTCATGTTCCCATAATGTTATAGCCACAGTCAACGTACAGGATTTGTCCGGTCACCGCGCTGGCCAATGGGCTGCAGAGATACAATACACTATTGGCGACTTCCTCGGGGCCGATGGGCCGCCGCAACGGAGAATGTTCAGCTGCATGGGTGATGAGCTTGTCGAAATCTTTGTTGATAGCCCGAGCGGCACGGCTGGCATAGGGTCCGGCTGAGATCAGGTTCACCCGGATGTTGCGATCCCCCACAAACCATGCCAGTTGTTTGGCATCGATTTGCAAAGCTGCCTTACAAGTGCCCATTCCGCCGCCGTAATGGGGCACCACGCGTTCTCCCGCCACATACGTCAGTCCGACGACGGACCCGCCGCCACGGCTAGCCATATGTGGAGCCGCCGAGCGCACCAGCGAAATCAGCGAGTAGGCACTGATACCCATGGCCTCGTGATACGCCTTGCGACTGGTGTCGATGAGGGGTTTGGTCACTTCGCGGCTAAAGGCGATGGAGTGAATCAGGATGTCGATGCCACCGAACTCACCGGCGACAGCGTCCACTGTCCCCTTGATTGAGTATTCGGGGAACTTGGCGTAGCGCCGGTCTGACTTCACTTCGGGCGGCACATCGTCCATCGTGTCGTAGCTGGCATCGCACGGATAGATCTTGGCCGGTTGGAACTCAGTGCCATCAGGCATCTTACGCGCGGCGGTGTCGTCCGCCTGAGTGCTGCGAAGCAACCCCTCGACAATGCCAACTACCCGCGGATGGCACGCCAGCACGATCTTCGCTCCGGCCGCCTGCAACGTCTTGGCGATGAACCAAGCGAAGCTCTGATTGTCGCCAACACCGGTCACCAAAGCAACCTTGCCAGACAGGTCGATGGGTATCATCGGACGAACCTCACGGGTGGATACGGTATGCCAACCATACCGATCAGCTTATGATCCGGAAAGATTCAAGTCTGGCGATAAGGAAGGCAACTCTCCCCGCCCCAATAGTTGCAGCGCGGCCGGGGGGAGTCACAATCGCTACAGGCAGAGCACAAGTTCGCACTCCTGGTTACGACGGTCAATCCCGCCCGACAGGGCGAAGCAACCGGGTGGCATACCGGCCCAGGCGTACCAGCAGCAGGCGATTCAAATACCCCGTCGTCACTTTGGCCCCGACCTTACCAAGTACCTTACCAACCATGTTGGCACTAACTCCAACGCCGATCACGTTCATGGCCTCGTGGAACAACTGATCATATTGGTCCTCGGCCAGTTTCTCCCATTCGGTACCCTGGCCGGCCAGATAGGCGTTGAAAAACACACGGCCCAGCAATATGGCGGTTCCAGTGCGACCTGCTCGCAAGTTATAGATCTGGCACAGGTCGCTAATCATCGAGAAGGTGTAGAACAGGGTTGCGCCGGAATCTACGACGGCATTGGGGGCTACGGCGGTCACCACCCAGACACGGCTGGCCCAGTATTTGATGCGGGCATCGGCAGCTGCATCCAGCTCGCTCTGGAAGGCATCGCGGAAGCGGTTGAACCACTGCTCGGTCGAGGCAAACTTATCCGGATCGAGTAACTCAGCACGAACCGTGGCGAGCCGGGCTTGCATCGGCTCAGTGATGCCCAGTGCCAGGAGCATCTTTCGGTTCTTGTCGGTGTCCAGCGGGAAGGATTTCAGGTACGTCTCGATTTGGGCCCGGGCCTCCGCGGATTTTGCCGCCGCCAGCCACCGCAGCCGGGTTCGGCGGGACAACTCCGCGATTCCCTGCAACCGCAACTGCCGGTTCTCCCGCAGTCGGTAGTAGATGAACAGAAAGCGCATAACGGCATATAGGACGCACAACCCGAGCAGAGCCAGACCGGCATAGCCAACAAACTGCGCCCATTGGGGCTGTTGGGCCAGAACGTTGATCAGTGAGAGCGTCTGGTTGAACAGGACGATTCCACAAATACCGGTCATACCAAGCAGAAAGGCTAAGGCCAGCGGCGAGCTGAACCAGCCCAGCCAGCCGAAACCACTCGGATCGGACACCAGGAGCAACTCGGCCTCGGCAATGTCGCGAGCGGCTTGCTCCTCGTCGAGCTGTCGCAATTGAGCCAAGTCGGCTGCCGACAGCGGTGCGAGATCGGCGGGCACCTGCTGCGGGCGGCCCAGTTCCGTTTCACCGGCCCGCAACTCCGGTTCGCTGGCTCGCGCCGATGGCGAGGCTAAGCCCGGTGTAGTGGCCACGGCAGCTCGACCGGGCACGCCCAAGCGGAAATCGTCGTTATCATGAGGCGTCATGGTTGCTTCCTCCTGTCCAGGCTACGCGACAATCCCTGAGGCAGGCCTCCCGGCATTCTACCCGACTTGCGGCCTTGCCGCGCCAAACCTACAGTATCAGCATTCACCTATGTCTACAAACCTGGAGGCCGCCGTGGCTGGCGACCCAAACCGAACTCCTTTGCGCGGCAAGCCGATGACTCTGGTGCTGACCGGTGTGGCGCTACTGGCAGCGTTGGTCACATTATTGCCGCAACCGTACCGTCCGTGGAACCTCTCAGCAATCGGTTCACTCGGTCTATTCGCCGCGGCCCGCCTGGGATTCTGGCCGGGCGTCGGACTACTGATGATTGCTCTGGGCCTTAAGGATGTGGGTGTGCTGCTAATCCACGGGTGGACACCCGCGCCGCTGGTTTGGCTGTGTTTCGGCGGTTATGTCCTACTCGGCTGGATATTCTTGCAACAAACGGAATCGCCCCTGAAGATCGGGGCCACAGCACTGGGGGCTAGCCTGGTGTTCTTCGTGGTGACGAACTTCCTGGCTTGGCTTGGACAAGCCCTACCATACGGCTATTCGTTCGCGGGCTTGGTGGAATGCTACGTCGCCGCCTTACCGTTTTATCGTGGGACGCTGACTGGCGATTTGCTGTTCACAGGCGTGTTGTTCGGTGCTCATGGGGTGCTAAGTCGAACTTACTTTCCGGCTGAGCGAGTCGTGACTGTGGAGACCCCGCCATGAAATTCGTCGCCGTGATTGAGTACAGCAAGGACAAAGAGAAGGTCGAAGCGGCGCGGCCCGCCCATCGGGCATACCTCAGCGGTCTTGTCGAGCAGAATCAGCTTGTCGCTGCCGGCCCCTTCGAGGATGGCTTTGGCGCGCTGATCATCTACGAAGCGGATTCGGTCGAGGCGGTAGAGGCACTCATGAAGGCCGACCCCTTTCATGCCGCTGGTGTGTTCATCCGCTGGACTGTGCGACCGTGGAAGATGGTTTTCGCCAACACTCGTCTCATGCCGAACACCTGATCGCCCCCATGAGTGATATTGAACTGGCCGTTACCCGGGCCAAAGGACTCGAAGCGCTACTGGAGCAAGCGCTTGGGGCCACTGGCAAAGGATTGCACGAAAAAATCAGCAGTGTGCAGGACCGGCTGCCGCCTCCTCTGGTCAAACAGCTGCGCTTCATCGCCACGATTCGGAACAAGATTGTCCACGAAGTAAGCTATCAGCAGGTGGACGATCGGGCCGGATTCCTCCGGGCTTGCGACGAGGCCGAAGCCACCCTGCGCGCATTGCTACAACCCGTTCGTGGCCGGGGATGCCTGGGGCTGATTCTCCTCCTGGCGGTAAGCCTTGCTGCAGGCAGCTTCGTGCTCCAGACATTGATTTCGTCTTGAGCTGATCCCCTCGGGAACCCACCCCGCTATCGCTGGCCATTCTGGCATCCAGGATTACATGATGAAATGCCGAATTCGGACGACCTGGTGTTTCAACTCGGCACGAAAGTCCGGATGAGCAATACCAATCAGCAGCTCAGCCCGTTCCCGCAACGACTTGCCGTGGAGGTTCACCGCACCATATTCGGTGACGACCCAATGGACATGGCCGCGCGTCGTCACCACACCGGCACCAACAGCCAATTCTGGAACAATACGCGATACTGTGCCCCCTTTGGCCGTGCTCGGCAGTGCAATCACCGGTTTACCACCACGAGACACCGCGGCTCCGCGAATGAAATCCATCTGACCGCCGATCCCCGAGTAGATGGTATGGCCGAACGAATCCGCACAGACTTGCCCGCTGAGATCAATCTGGATGGCTGAGTTCACGGCAACGACATTCTCGTTCTTGCGAATCAACGAGGTATCGTTGGTGCGATCACAGGGGTGAAATTCCACCAAGGGGTTGTCATCCACAAAGTCGTAGAGCTTTCGCGTTCCGATCACGAAGCTGGTGACGCTGCGGCCCGGATGCACAGCCTTGTAGCGGTTGGTGACTGCCCCGCTGGCGATCAGTTCGAGCAAGCCATCGGAGAACATCTCAGTGTGAATACCTAGATCCTGTTTGTGCTTCAGTCGCGCCAGCACCGCATCGGGGATGCCACCAATGCCCATCTGCAAGCAGGCGCGATCGGGCACAAGGCCCGCAATGAGTTCGCCAATGCGAGCCTCGACCGGTGTCTCGGGTTGGGGGTCGCGCTCGTGGAGGGGTCGATCGGTAGCGATAAACGCCGTGAGGCGGCTCAGCGGAACGGTAGTATAGCCGTGGGTGCGCGGCATCTGCGTGTTAATCTCAGCGATTACCAACGGGGCGGTGTCGGCCGCGGCCCGGGCAGCATCGATCGAGGTGCCCAGGGTGCATAAGCCGTGGCGGTCGGGCGGGGACAGTTGCAGGATCGCTGCATCCAGCTTCACCGAGCCTGAGGTGAACAAGTCGGGCACATCTGACAGGAACACCGGCACGAAATCGGCCCGGCCAGCGGCCACCGCCGACCGCAGAGGCGAGCCGGTGAATAACGATACGGATCGAAATGCCGTTTCCTGACCCGGATCGGCAAAGGGGGCAGGTCCTTCGGTGTGCAGGTGATAAAGGCGAACGCCCTGGAGGTCGCGACGAGCTGCCAGAGCCTCGACCAGCGGCGTGGGGGTGGCAGCAGCCCCATGCAAGAATACCGTCATCCCACTGCGGAGGTGGGCGACGACTTCGGCCGGCGACACAGCACGGCTCCGCCAGTCGGACTGCATACGGTTGCCCCGCTCCACTATATCTTACTTACTTGTGCGGCCGTAACTCACATCCCAGTTTGCTTTTCATATCGACGGAGCAGTTGTGTTCGACAGGCCGGCATCCGCGTGGACGAAGCCGTCAACCGCTTCGCTCCAGCGACCAGTCACTCGCCTGCCAGGCTCACACACACAATTTCCTTGTCGTTGCGGAAGAAGCCACACTTGTGAGCAAAGGCCGGATGGCTCCAGACGACCTTGCGACCAAAGGCCGTGCCGGTCGGTTCGATGATCTTCGCGCGGCTGATCTCGGTGAATTCCTTGGGCGACATCTTGGCAATTATCAACTCACCCAACTCATTGAACAAGAAGTATCGATCGCCGTTCTTCACCACGAAGGCCGTGCCCGAACCGCCCCCCCGGAAATTCTCATCCTCGTCCTTACCCAGGATTGGCTTGAACGTGAACCAGAGTTTCTTCCCGGTGTCTAGATCGACTGCACGGAGCATACCTGGCTGATCGACGCCGTAAATGGTACTACCCTCAATGAACGGGGTCATGTTCACCGGGTACAGGCCGCGGGGCTTGGGGGCCATGCCCTTGGCCTTATCCATAAACTCTTGCCAAACCGGTGTGGCAGTCTGCTTGATGCCGTCCAGTTGCAGCACGACACCAGCCCCGCCAATGCCTGCGGCAAAGAGTTTATCTCCTGCTAGCCGCGGACACATGATCGCCATGCCAAACATTGGTTCCAGACCGACAGACCATAAGTTCTTGCCGGTGACAGGATCGAGTCCATTAATAGCCTGGGCATGCCAGATCACGATCTGGTCCTTCCCACCGACCGTGATAAGGGTCGGCGAGGAGTACCCAGGTTCCTTGGCCGAAAGTGACTTCCAAACTTCCCGACCGGTGTCTTTGTCAAAGGCAACGGCCACACTACCGTCGCCCCCCACAATGCAGATCAGCAGGTTCTTATAAACCAGTGGATGCCCGCAGAAGCCCCACATCGGCACCTTCGCGCCATAAGCTTTGGGGAAGTTCTTGGCCCAGATCAAGGTGCCCTTAGCAGCGTCGAGGCAGAACAGATCACCCATCGCCCCGAGAGCGTAGACCTTACCCTCGTGAACGGTTGGGGTACAGCGCGGTCCGGCGGGGTAGCTGATCTGGTACGGGCAGGTGTATTCGTAAGCCCAGTGTTCCTTACCGGTTTTTGCATCCAGGCAAACGATCCGCTCCGTGCCGGGCACCAAGGTTTTGTTGTCGAACGGATCAACCGGATTGCTCAGTCCTTTACCGATAATCCGGTCGGTGACGTAAACCTTACCCTCGGCGACGGCCGGCCCAGAATACCCGGCGTTGATCGGCGTTCGCCAGAATACCTTCGGACCGTCCTTGGGCAGTTCCTTCACGATGCCGGTTTCCGCCCAGATCGCATCACGGTTGGGTCCCATCCATTGCGGCCAGTCGTCCGCTCGCAGCGACCAAGTGCAGAGCACAGTAAATGAACAGGCGAGAAACAGACGCATCGGCAACTCCGGGAAACAACGAGACGATTGGTATGCGTGGAGTATACCGGAAAGCCCGGCCGCGCTTACAGTTGCCGGTTAGCGAGTAGTCGGCTGGCAGGTTTGTAACGGTGTAGTAGGCAATGGCTTAGGCTCGGGCATCGGCGGGTTGGCGAGGATGGAGCCGGCAGCGGCCCCGGCTCCCAAGGCGACGGCGACCACGAATGCCCCCACCCCTTCGCCGGTCACCCGAATCTCGCCGAGTGAGCCGATCAGCAATACCAGACTTATCAGGGCGAACGCCGCCAGGCTTTGCTGCGGAGCAGTGCCGAGGCCTTCTATCCCCGCCGGGCACGCCAGGTACCAGGTGGCTTGGTCCCGGGGCCATGCAGTCCAGCCAAGCCAGACATGGAAACCGGCAACACCCACTCCGGCCAGGGCCAGCGGCAGCCCCAGCGTACATACCCGTGCCCCCCGGGTCCGAAAAGCGAGCACACCCGTGGCCAGCACCCCAACCAGTCCGAAGGCGAACGCCCGCTGATAGAAGCACAGCGCACAGGCCTTCAAATCCATTCCCACACTCAGGTACAGGCTACCAGCGGCCGCACCGGCCGACAAAAACAGCGCGATCAGTGCAAAAGCCATCGGGGCATCTCCACGTGGATGACCCTATTACTGTAGTTAAACCATATTCAAAACGAAGAGCGGGCGCAGTACAACCACACCCACTCGAATTTACCCGATCACATCGAACACCAATTCGGGAACATAGCGACGGTTAATCGCCATAGCTATCTGGCTACGAAGCCAGCCGCTCGCCCGAAGGACCGCGGTTTCAGCCACCGCACGATCGCCCGTCGCGGCAATTATCAATACACGCAACCGGCCAGCGTGTGGGGCCGGCTCAACCGCTACGACTTGCAGACCCTGCAGCACTCCGTTGGCACACTCACCCAGAGCCAGGTGCAGGGCGTCTTTCACCTGCCCGCACAGTTGCTGCGTCTTGCGGCCAGCCTGTCTCGGGCTGTTCCAGGGGCGCACATGGAACTCCCGCGGGTTACTGCCGTCCTCGGGACCCAGTTCGGCCGCGAGGTTTCTCAACTCATCCATACTTCTTCATCCATTGCCTGTCTGTGGTTAAACCGCTCAAGCCAGAGGAGAAGACACTTCCCACGGGAATCTGGTTCGCGACCCGCCATCAGGACCGCTTACTCCTACAACAACAGCACTATCAGTTTGTGCCCGTCCCGAGGACACGATTCATGAAGCTACGTCTGTTCACCCCTGGCCCGACGCCAGTGCCTGAGGAAACGCTTCTCGAACTCGCCCGGCCCGTGACATACCACCGTTCGCCGGAAGCGAAGGCGATTCTGGCCGAAGTGACCGACGACCTGAAATACGTCTTTCAGACACGACAGCCCGTGTTCACCCTGACTTGCTCGGGCACCGGCGGAATGGAAGCCGCGGTGGTCAACACCCTGGCTGCCGGTGAGAAGGCGATTCTGTGCACGGCCGGTCGGTGGGGAGAACGCTGGCGTGGCATCCTGAAGGCCCATGGCGCCACAATCGTCGCCGTGGAGGTACCTTACGGCAAGGCGGTGACGCCCGAAATGCTCGCCGAAGCGCTCCGCCAGCATCCGGACGCCAAAGCCGTCTTCGCCACACTGAGCGAAACGAGTACCGGCGTCGGTCACGACATTGCGGCGTTCGGCAGGCTCGTAGCCCAGACCGAAGCACTTCTGGTCGTTGACGGCATCAGCGGCCTGGGAGCCATGGAATGCCGGGTCGATGATTGGAATATTGATGTGTGCGTTACCGGCTCCCAGAAGGCGCTGATGCTCCCACCGGGGCTAGCGTTCGTGTCCGTCTCCGAGAAAGCGTGGCGAAAGATCGACGCGACCCCCGTGCGGGGCTTTTACTTCGACCTGCGCCGCTACCGGAAGTCGCTGGCCGAGAGCGACACCCCGTTTACTCCCGCCAACACACTGATTCGGGCACAGCGAGCGAGCCTCAAGCGGATCCGCGCCGAGGGGATCGAGAACCTCTGGGCTCGGCATGCGAAAATCGCTGCTGCCTGCCGGGCGGGGCTTCAAGCCATGGGCCTGGAATTGTTTGCCGAACGACCGGGGAACGCACTGACCGTGGTTGCCGTTCCGGCTGGCCTCGACGGAACCGCCACGCTTAAGATGCTGGAAAAGCAACATGGCTACAAGCTGGCCGACGGGCAGGATACGCTCAAGGGCAAGATCTGGCGATTGTCCCACATGGGGTACACCGACGCCTTCGACGTGATCGGGGCTCTTGCGGCTCTGGAGTTGGTGCTGCACGACAGCGGCTACAAGTTCGAAGCAGGTGCCGGCGTCACTGCTTTTCAGCAGAGTTACGCTCGTGGATGAGGACCTGTCGAAGTCCATGACTGCCGGTCGGTACGAATGGTGAGAGATCTGTCGGGTTGCATCGCGCCGGGTGGCCGCTGATTGACCCGGTGAGGATGCTTGTAACACTTACAAATCTCAAGGTTTACCCAGTCCGCCTGTAGAAGTTACACCTGTCGTCCGGTGTGCCGCTGTTATCGACACGGTCGCTCTGTTCCTGAAGGTCCGACTGGACTGCACTTTAAGCCAAAACATTTCTGTCCGCTTGGCTCAGGTTTGGTCCCCGGCACACTCCTTGCGGATAGACTTTAGACGCCCTGAACTCCAGCCGGTCGATCCGGCTCCTGGCGTCCCCATCCGAGCATCCCAACGGAGGTCAAGGGAATGACGCTTCGTCGGCTCACCTACGCGATAGCGCTGGCGATCTGGATCCCGGCCACCGCCACCGCTGCCACCTACGAGACCACCAACTTTATTGTTGAGGCCCCCACGCCGGAACTGGCCCGCAAGTTCGGCGACATGGCCGAGTTCTACCGTAAAGAAAAAGCTCTCGAGTGGTTAGGTCGCGAAATGCCGCAGTGGCCCCGAAAGTGCCCCCTACAGGTTCAGATAACCATGGGTTCCGCCGGCGGGGCAACGACGTTCACTTTCGGCTCCGAGAACGGCCGACCCGTTGTCACCTCGCAGCGAATGGAGATTCGCGGCGAAGCCAAGCAACTCTTGAACAGCGTCTTACCCCACGAGGTCACGCACACTGTGCTGGCTTATCACTTTGGTCGGCCGGTACCCCGGTGGGCCGATGAAGGTGGCAGCGTATTAAGCGAAAATGAAGAGGAGTGTTTTAATCACGATGTCCGATGCCGGGAGTTGCTCAACGCCGGACGCGGGATTGTCCTGCGCACGCTCTTCCGCATGGTCGAGTACCCACGCGACATGATTGTGCTCTACGCCCAGGGCTATTCCATCACGCATTTCCTGGTGAAAAAAGGTGGTGATGGGCGGGAAGGCCGTGGGCGGTTACTGCAGTTCCTGGCAATCGGCATGCAAGGCAACGATCCACGATCGCACGGTACGTTGGAGACATGGAACGAGGCCTGCCGCAGAGTGTATGGATTTGAATCCGTCGATGCACTTGAAGAAGCCTGGTTAACCTCGCTAAAAACTCCTCCCAGCCGCACCGCAGCTCGCAATAGTGGCACTGGTAACAGCACCAAGCCAACTCCAGGTCCCAGCTTTGCTACCTCGCCTACCGCTGCTAGCCGCACCGAACTGCGTACCTCCGCGGCACCTGCCATACCCCTGCTGGAGCCGCCCGTGAAGGCGGCCCGCGCCGCTGCTCCCGACTTCGAACCTACCCGGCCACTGACGAGCGGTACCAACCCTATCAGTATGCCTGTCAGTCGACCGATGGCCCCGGATCGCCCCCCGCCGGTTCTGCTGCCGCCGGAAATCCCGAGGCCCATCAAGTAGTAACACGATAAGATCATGCACAAGCCCATCCGGGTTACGGGTGGGCTTTCTTCATGAAGCTTCTTCTCAATGCAACTGTGACAGAATGTGACTGTGAGGGAAAGAGTATAACCCGATCACCAGCTTGGTAAATCAGCTTGGATTGGGCTTCCGTGGCGGATTGGTGATCGGATGAGGTTGACGATTAGGCTGCGTCGGGGCGGGCTATCTGCATAGGTGGAAAAAGGTAACCGACTGGTTTGGGCAGCCCTTCTGGGCCAAGAGGGCCATCGGCGGTACCATTCCACGGATGATTTCGCACAGCGGTCAGCACACGCTCAGCCAGTTCCAATGCGTTACGACCGTCTTCACCGCTCACTCGAGGCCGACTACCAGTTCGAACACAGTGGACAAAATGCTTCAGTTCGGCGGTGAGTTGATCGCCTTTGCGATCGCCGTCGAGATTGAGTACCTGCAAGTACCGGCCGAACACTTCATCCTTGAGTCGCGCTTTGGCGGCAGCATCCAGTTGATCGACCCGCAAGCCCTGCCGCCGCACTTCCTCACTTTGCTGCACTAGAATGAGCTTACGGGTCACGAAGTCGATCCCGGCGTAACCCTCGGGTGCCCAGATGCGCAGTCGCCGCTTGGGCAATCGGGTAATGCGACTGGCGGTAACGTGAGCGATACAGCCATTCTCGAATTCCAGTCGCGCGTTCACCATATCTTCGTGGCCACCAAACACCGCGGCACCAACGGCTGAGACGGAGCGCACCGGGCTACCCACCAGCGAGAGAAGCAGATCCAGATCGTGAATCATCAGGTCGAGAACCGCTCCGATGTCGATGGATCGACCAGTGAACGGACCGTGGCGTTCGGCTTCGATAAACTTGGGACAGATCGGTCGCTTGATCAACTCTTCGAATGCCGGATTGAATCGTTCGATGTGTCCCACCTGGAAGGGAACTCCAGCTGTAGCAGCCAAACGGATGAGTTCATCAGCTTCGGCAACTGTTCGACAAACGGGCTTTTCGACGAGCACGGGTACACCGGCTCGCAAAAAGGCTGCAGCGACCTGGTGGTGGTAAATGGTCGGTGTCACGATGCTGACCGCGTCCACTCGACCGACTAACGGTTCGAAACTCGAATAGGGCGCGGTGCTCAACTTGGCTGCAATCGCCCGCGCTTGATCCGAGTTGGCATCGGCAACACCGACAAGCTCAACATCCGGCATACCTGCCAGAATCCGCGCATGGTGCTGACCCAGATGCCCGACGCCGATTACCGCCATCCGCAAGCGAGTCATGGAGCCCTCAGGTCGCAGACCATCGAGACCGCTGGCCCCGAGTCGGAGCCCGGTCCTCACCGAGAGTTCACGCCGCTCGGTTTACGAACGGTCGTTGATCGGAATGGCGAGCTTGCAGAGTGGCCTGAGCCACCAGGCGGCACGCCAGTTCAACATTCAGTGCATGGCCCGACCGGTAAGCAACTAAATGGCCTGCCAGATCGAACCCACACAGACTCAGATCACCGATCAGGTCCAGTACCTTGTGCCGAGCCGGTTCATCGGCGAAGCGCAATCGATTAGCGATCGGGCCACTGGGTCCGAACACGATCAAGTCGGCCGGTGTCAGATGCTGACCAATCCCCTGGGCCCGCAGAGCCGAGGCTTCTGCCTCGGTTACAAAGGTCCGGCAATTAGCGATCTGACGGACGAATTCACCCGGAGTCACATCGAGAGTGAACACTTGCCGTGGAATCACCCCAAACGTCCCATAATCGAGTAAGTAACTGACCCGCAATTGGGAATCGTTACCGGGGTAGAGGCCAATGGTCGCCCCGCCGGACGAGGCAAGCACCGGCACGGTAACCGCCAGGATTGGACGCCGTGAGTGTTGAAGGACCACCCCCGCCCCCCTGATAGCAGCCACGTAGCCCGCCGCCGATCCATCTAGCCCCGGCGGCTCCGGCCCATCCAATTCAACCAGGCAGTTATCAACTCGCAGTCCGGCGAGAGCCGCCAGCAGATGTTCAACCAAGGTCACGCACTGTTGGAGGGGGCCCAGAGTAGTTCGACGCTGAGTTCCTGTGACGGAAGCAACCACCGCCGGGATCGGCAGCGATGTCGGTTGATCAATTCGGCGAAAGACAACCCCGGTATTGGTCGGGGCGGGCAGGAAACGCAAACGCACGCGAGCCCCGGTAACCAGGCCCACGCCCTCCAGTCGGACCGACTTTGCTAGTGTTCGCTGGTGGCGAAACCCGATGACACGCACGGTAACCACCTTTCCGGCATCCTGCCGCGGCAATCATCGCCAACGAATTTCAAGGGGGGGGTGGCGGTTAGTATTAATGACGAAACCACCACCCCAAGATATTGGTCAACCGGTTCCTTAGCCGCCAGGACGACCCGGAGTACCCGGCGGAACGCCACCCACTGGCGGTTGCGGAACACCACCCGCAGGTGTAGTCGTGGGAGCCCCAGTCGCGGGAGCGTCTGCTGGCACCGGCGGCGAGGGATACCACGCATTCAGGGTTTGAACCACCACGCCGGTCACGTCCACCTGCTTGGCCACATAGAACGGCTGCGCGGCCGGTGGCTTGAGTTTGAGTTCCTTGACCATAGGGTTTTTCAGTTCTTCGGGCGTGACCGCATCGGGATAGGCGAACACAATGTGGTAGCCATTCATCTCAGCTGTTTTGTCCACAACCGTTTTAATGTCGTCATAGAGCTGTGAAAGAATCGCGCTCGCATCATCGTTCAGCGCCTTGTTAATCTCGCGGTCCTTGTCCTCGATCCGCCGGGCCAGATCCACCATTTTCTTGGCCATCTGATCGCGCAGATCCGGTTGCTGCTGCTTCTGAATTTCTTGTTGCAATTGAATGTATTCGCCCTTCCACTTGTTCAACTCGACCGACATTTCATTGCGTTTCTTGTTCAGCATGTAGACCTGATATTTGGCCTTACCATAATCGCGCATGACCGCGACCATGTTGAACACCGCAACCGTTGGCCGAACGGCCGAGACCGGCTGAGCACCCGGCGGCGCGCCCCCGGGACCTTGCCCTTGCGACTTAATGGCCAGGATGAACATCCCCCCCAGGCCGGCCAGAGCTATCAGGTACAGTCTCGCACGCTTCACACCATGCCCTCCTCTGCTCGGTACCAGCGGCACAGGGGGTTCCGTTCCCCTGGGTCCGCCCGGGTTTGGACGGTAACCACCGGCCACTGCGCCAGTTAGTCGCGGCAGCAGTACCGACCTCCGCTCCCCACTCGGTAGCCGTGAGCGTGGGTATCTACCCCATGTGTCCAAACAGGTCAACCTCAGCCCACACGATTCTTGAACTCCAAAGCACAAGGGGTGGGAAAAATCATGGATGAATGGCCTAATTGCCGATTGAATGGACCATCTTCACACTCCGATGATAGGGTGCCCCATGACTCGATTGCTACGGGTTGTCATTTCTCTCGTGGCTCTAGGGGCTGGAGCAGTGATTGCGGCCATTCCGGGCGGTTGCAGCCGTCCGTCGCCTCCAGTACCGGCAACGGTTCGCGGGCAAGTCACCTTCCAGGGGCAACCGCTGGCGGGAGGCCTGATTGTGTTTAGCCCCGACCCCGACCGGGGCTGCAGCGGGAGGCCGGCCCGGGGTGAATTAGATTCTAATGGAGCGTTTCAGCTCAAGCTCGGCGACGACCCTGCGATCCCACCCGGCTGGTATCGCGTGGCAATTGCCCCACCAGCCCTGATGCCCATGATCAGCTATCCAAACCAGCCACGATTTCCACCGCAATTAGCTCGCCCCGATCAATCGGGACTAATTCGCGAAGTCCGGGCTGCAACGGAAAACGTCTTCTCTTTTGCTGTGGAAATCGCTGACCGATAAACACCGCAATTGACAGCACTTCCCAAGGCGTGGTACGACAACAACCCTGGACAGACATCGCTTTGGGCAGGATGCCGCGCATGTCCACGGCCGTTGCTAGTCGACCCGAAACCCCAAGCTTGCCGGTCGCCGTCGAGCCGGACGCGATTACCGTGTCGGTCTGTATCGCCAACTGGAACTGCGTCGAGTTACTCCGCCAGTGTTTGCGGTCCCTGTTCTACCAACCGCAAGGTGTCAGTTTTGAGGTCATCGTCACCGATAATGCGTCCACCGACGGCGCGGCCGAGATGGTGACTGCGGAATTCCCACAGGTCCGCCTGATCCGCAACTCGACGAATCAGGGGTTCGCCATCGCCAGTAACCAAGCCGCCCGACTGGCCCACGGCCGCTACTTGTTTTTTCTGAATAACGACACGGAAGTACCACCTCACACACTGGGGCAGTTATTGGCTCACGCTCTGGCAAACCCTACAGCCGGGATGTTCGGCCCCCGTCTCCGTGAACCCAGTGGTGCCACCCAAATCTCGTATCGGCGACGACCCACCATCGCGGCCTTGCTGCACCGCGTCAGCCTGGTCCGCTGGACGGGGCTGTTCCGCAAAGCCTACAAGGATTACCGGCGAGGCTCTTTTCACCCCGAGGGCGTGCGGTCCGTCGAAGTGCTAATGGGACCTGCCGTGTTCTTACCGCGAGCGGTGTTCGATGCCGTCGGTGGTTGGGATGAACGCTATCGCTTCGGCGTCGAGGATATCGACCTATCTACCCAAGTAGGTCAGTTGCGGCCGGTGGTCTACGCTGGTGACGTGGAAGTGATTCACCACGGCCGGGTCTCCAGCCGAGCCAACATCGGGTTCGTAGCCCCTAGTGTAACCACCGGATATGTACAATTTCTTCGCAAAACCGGTCAAGGTCGTGGGTTGCTCTTCTGGTACAAGCTGGCAGTTACTCTCGATGCCCCGGTTCAGTTGATCGGCAAGATGGTTGAAGCTCTCGCTCGCCGGGCCATCGGTCACACCAACGACGCCACGCGCAGTTGGGCTGCGGCTCGGGGAGTCTGGGCCTTTCTGCGAAGCGAGCTGATCCGGTTCTGGAAAGCATAAGTGCTGGTGCTCTCCGTCTCGATTCCGTCACTGGGAGTAACCGGAATAGCGGCTATTGGCGGCGAAACTCGGACTTGGTCCGGATATGCTGTAGTCTGTGCGGGCCACACTGGGAACCGTAAGCTCACGACATGACTTCTACTGATGCGACTGCGATTCAACCTGCTCCAGATTCGCCCCGCCCCACTCGCGCCGCTTTAGGCATCGTCTGGTTGGTGGTGTTCATCGATCTGCTTGGGTTCGGCATCGTGCTTCCGGTGCTGCCGCGGCAAGCCGAACCGTATCTGCGCGGCCTATCCCCCGAGGCTGTCGGCGCGGTGATCGGCATCCTGTTCTCGGTCTTTTCCCTAATGCAGTTCGTGTTTTCACCCGTTTGGGGACGGATTTCGGATCGCATCGGCCGCAAACCCGTACTGCTGATTAGCCTGGCCGGTTCGGTCATCTTCTACGCTTTGTATGGCGTGGCGGTCGCCTTGCCGGAATCGCAAGGGATACTGGCGATTGGGCTGATGCTACTGGCCCGCATCGGTGCTGGCATCGCTGGGGCGAGTGTGGGCACCGCAGCCGCCGTGATCGCCGACTGCACCCCTCCCGAGAAACGGGCCAAGGGCATGGCCCTGATCGGTATCGCCTTCGGAGCTGGGTTCACCCTCGGGCCGCTAATCGCCTATTTCGGGCTAGCTTTGTTCGACCAGCAACCGTGGGGCGTTGGGGCGCTGGCATCGGGGCTATCGCTTGTCGCGCTCGTGATCGCCGCCGCTATTTTTCGAGAAACCCGGAACCCAAACTACAAGGCTGGGAAAGATTTCTTCAGTATTTCGCGGACATTGGCGGTGCTGCGGATGCCGACCGTCAGTACGTTGATTCTCATTTATTTCCTGGCAATTTTCGCATTTGCTCAGTTCGAGGCCACTCTGGCCCTGTTCACCCAGTACGCCTTCGGTATGTCGGTCGAAGACAATTTCCTGGTTTTCGCCACCGTGGGGGCCGTGTTGATGCTGGCAGGGGGAACTTACCGGCCCTTAGCCAAAAAGGGAGCCGAACACCGGTTGCTGGCAACGGGAATCGGGCTGATGATAGTCGGGCTGGCCGGGATGGCTACCGTGGCCTATCAAGCAGGGACCTTCACCACCGCGAAGCTGGAGGCAACGTGGCTCAAGCCTGCCTTTTACCTCGCCATGTCGCTTGCTGTGATCGGATTCGCCTTCACCAACCCATCGGTCTCGGCGCTGGTATCGAAACACACCGACCCCGCTCGTCAAGGCGAGGTTCTGGGTGTCAATCAGGCATTCGCCTCACTGGGCCGCATCCTGGGGCCGTTCCTTGGGTCGATCTTGTTCCAGGCGGGGGCGGCGCACACACTACCGTACCTCGCTGCGGTCGGCTTGCTGCTGCTCGTGGTGGGTCAGTTGCTGCGAATTCGAGGGAAACAACCGGTCGGCTGACGCTGGCCACCCGCCGGGAACTTCGACATGAACCCGCGACGAATCGCCTTGATCAAGCCAAGCGCACTGGGTGATATCGTGCATGCGTTGCCGGTACTGACGGCCCTCCGGAAGCGTTTTCCCACCGCCCGCATCACTTGGGTCATTAACACCACCTACGAACCGCTCATTCGGCAGCACCCTGATTTGTCGGACACATTGCCGTTCGACCGTGGACTGTTCAAGCACGGCATCTGGCGGGCCTGCCGTTACGCTGTCGCTTTCGCCGCTGAGTTACGCTCCCGCCAATTCGATCTGGTGATTGACTTGCAAGGATTACTGCGAACCGGGCTGATGTGCCTGGCGACGGGTTCGCCGTATCGCATCGGTTTTGCTAATGCTCGGGAAGGAAGCCGTTACTGCTACACGCACAAGATCGCCGTACCCGATGCGGATCGTATTCACGCTGTCGATCGCTACTGGCGTGTTGTGGAAGCGCTCGGTGGGGGCGATCAACCGCGCCGATTCCACGTGCCACTCGATGCGGACGAACTGGCAGCGGTCCGTGCGGAATTAGCCGGTTTGCCACGGCCATGGGTCGCCGTTGCTGTTGGTGCTAAATGGATTACCAAGCGATGGCCTACCGTCCATTTTGCTGAGTTGCTCCGACGGCTCCAGTCGCACTATGGCGGCAGCTGCTTGTTTGTCGGTACCGCTGAGGACACCGCGGCAACGCAAGCTGTTACGCAAGGTCTTCTCGGGCCAACTCGGGACTTCACCGGCAAGACGTCGTTGCCCCGGCTCGCCGCGCTGTTAGCGCTGTGCGATGTCATGGTGGGCAATGACACCGGCCCGCTCCACCTGGCAGCGGCGCTGGGGCGACCCTGCATTGCACCGTATACCTGTACCCGGGTGGCATTACACGGACCGTATACCTCGATGGCCGGCGGCGTGGAGACACGCGTACCCTGTGGAGGTAGTTACCTCAAAAGGTGCGATACGATGATCTGTATGCCGGAGTTGTCGCCCGATCGGCTCTGGCCGCCGCTCACCGAGGTACTGGACGCATGGCACCACCGCTCCCGTTCCGCCTGATCCTCGCCAGTGGCTCAAGTGGCCGCCGCTGGCTTTTGGAGCAAGCAGGTTACACCTTCGAGATTCTCCCCGCCAACATCGACGAACCCACCCAGGCCCGGCTGGGCGACTGCCGGCACTACGTCGCGGAGCTGGCCTGGCTAAAAGCCGCCGCAGTGGCTCCCAAAATCGATCACGGGCTAATCGTCGCAGCCGATACCGTCGGCTGGCTCGAGGGCAAAGTGGTTGGCAAACCCGAAGACGAGGCCGACGCCCGCCGCATTATTCGGTCACTCGCAGGCACGGTCCACGAATTGTGGACGGGGGTATGTCTTTGGCTTCGCCCCAGCGACTGGCAATTCACATGGCAGGAATGCAGTCTGGTGCGGATGAAGCAACTTTCTGACGATGAAATTGACGCTTACTTGAAAACACGTAAATGGGAAGGCTGCAGTGGTGCCTATGCCATTCAGTTGCCACACGATCCCTACCTTAGCGTGGAAAGTGGTTCCGTAAGCAACGTCATCGGGCTGCCAATGGAGTCCCTCACTCGAGCGATCGCTTGGCTGACACCCTTGTTAACATCTCAATAATCGTCAGATTTCGCCCAATCGTACTGCCGGAAACACCTACCCAGCTGAAATATGTGAAGAAATCATGTTCTTTGGATGAAGAACAATCTTTCGCCATGACCAATCTACTGTCCATCACTAACGAAAATAATTGTTCATGATGTAGGGGTCGATGGAGACCTCTCGGTGATGATTGACCACTTAAGGGGACCGTATGCGACGTTGCCGTTCGGCGTTCACACTCATTGAGTTACTGGTGGTGATTGCCATCATCGCCATTTTGATCGGGCTATTACTACCTGCAGTGCAGAAGGTGCGGGAAGCCGCCGCTCGGATGAGCTGCCAGAACAACCTGAAACAGTTCGGTCTTGCACTGCACAACTTTGCCGGCAACAACGGAGACAAGTTCCCTGCTAGCCGAATCACTGTCGGCAGCGACAAGAAGTTTCGATCCTGGACACCGATTGCCCTGGCGTATGTTGAGCAGGACAACGTGGGTCGACTGTGGGATCTCAACGTACGGTGGAACCAGGAGCCGAACCTGACGACCTCCCGGACGGTGTTCAAGCTGTTCAAGTGTCCCTCGGCTCCGGATACCCGCACGATTCCGACGATTGGCCCCGCTGCTAATGTGCCTCTCGGGCCGGGTGATTACGGCTCGGTGAATGCCGTCCGCCGACGGTTCTACACGGGCAACGGGATTCCCAACCTGTTCCCTGGAAGCCCGACTGGTGCGGCCGGCGATGAGTCACCAGGGGCCTTGCAACGGGAATTTGACACTTCCATTCTGTCCATCACGGATGGGACCAGCAACACGATCTTGATCGCTGAAGATGCTGGCCGGCCAGACCTGGTGCAACAAGGGCGGAGGACGGGAGCCGTCACGGCTGATGGTCACGGCTGGGCTGACCCCGACTGCGGCTTCAGCCTCGACGGGGTAGTACCCGGTACGTTTGGGACGACTTGGGCGACCGGTGGCAATTGCAACATCAATTGCACTAACGACAGTGAGTTCTATGCGTTTCACCCCGGCGGTATGAATGTCTGCCTGGCCGATGGTAGCGTCCGCTTCATCCGAGAAGGCATCTCACCCGCAACGCTGGCCGCGTTGGTGACTGCCCGGGGCGGCGACATCGTGGTCAATCTCGACTAATACCGGATCAGACCGGCCAAGCGGCCCGGGTTAGCCCGGGCCACCTCGTTTCATGCTATCACTCACCTGAACCGGAGACCACAGTATGCCCCGATTGCTAGTTCGGCCGATTCTATTCGTCCTACTCTTGGTGGTGCTCACCGGTTCATCTCGGGCGGATATCACGCTGATCGGGGTAGCCACCCTACCCGGCAATATGGCTGACCTGTCCGGACTAAAGGAAAACGCCTCCGACGGCACACCGCAGAACCGTCTCGGTGGCTTGTCGGGGATGGCGTATACCGGCCGTGGCCACGAGTATCTTCACATTGCCGACCGGGGTCCCAAGGATGGAGCCAGTGATTATGTTTGTCGCTTCCACCGCATGGAAATGCGGGTAAGCCCCGGGGTCACACCTGCCCTAACGCTCAAACTCATCGGCACCACACTGCTGACTGATGAGCAGGGCCGCCGCTACATCGGGGCCCTGGAAGCATTCGATAATCAGTCGCTGGAAGCGAGTCGACGGCTCGATCCTGAAGGTGTGGTCGTTGGTCGTGACGGAACGATCTATATTTCGGACGAATACGGCCCGGTGATCTACGAGTTCGATACTCGGGGCCAACGTCAACGGAGTCTGCCACTGCCGGCGCGGTTCCGCCCGAGAAAGTGGAGCAAGTCACCGGCCGAGGAACTTCCCCCGCACAACACGACCGGCCGACAACCTAACCGCGGCATGGAAGGGTTGGCAATCTCGCCGGATGGCACCAAGCTCTATGGCATTATGCAAAGCCCGCTGATTCAGGATGGAGGGGTCAATGCCACGGGTAAACGGACCGGTTTGAACTGTCGGCTCCTGGAGGTGGAAATCCGTACTGGCAAGACCCGCGAGTTCGTCTATCCACTCGATCACGCTAGTCACGGGCTGAATGAGATTCTTGCGGTCAACGACCAGGAATTTCTGGTCATCGAGCGAGACGGCAAGCCTGGCAAAACCGCGGGCTTCAAGAAAATCATGCTGATAAACATCACCGGAGCTACCGATGTGAGTGGAGTGGAGTCGCTGCCTGCCGAAGCGCTTCCGAAGACCATCGTGCCGGTAAAGAAGAAAACGTTCCTTAATCTTCTCGACGAGCGGTTCAAGATCGTCGGTGATGATTGCCCCGAGAAGTTCGAGGGGTTGGTATTCGGGCCAGACCTGCCCGACGGGCGGCACCTCCTCTTTGTCACAGCCGACAACGACTTCATCGCCGAGCAACCACTTCGGGTATACGCTTTTGCCATCGATAAGACCGACCTACCCGGATACCAGCCACAGCAGTTTGCCCCTCGCCGCTGAGTTGCGAGAATTTCACTCTAGGCCGGTTCAGCGTTCCCACAGCTTGCGATCCAACGCTCGGTAGCCGATGGCCTCGGCCACGTGATCTTGAGTGATGATATCGCTACCGGCCAAATCAGCGACCGTGCGGGCCACACGTAAGATGCGGTCATGGGCACGAGCCGAGAGGCCCAGCGCCTCCATAGCTTCCTTCAGCATCGCTTGACCCGCAGTGTCCAGCTTACAGTATGTGCGGATCTGCCGTGCAGTCATCCGACCGTTCAGCTTGCCCGGACCCTGACCAAAGCGCTTTGCCTGAATCGCGCGAGCCCGGAATACCTCCTCACGCATCGTGGCACTGCTGGTGCCGTCGGCCGGGCGGGACAAGTCCTCGAAGGGCACCGGTGGCACTTCGATGTGCAGGTCGATGCGGTCCAAGAGCGGACCCGAGATGCGACCCATGTACTTTTCCACCGCGATTGGAGCACACTTGCAGATGTGCTTTGGATCGCCGAGGAAGCCGCACGGACAGGGATTCATCGCTGCCACTAACACAAAGTCGGCTGGGAATGTCGTCGAATGGGCGGCCCGGCTGATGGTAACGCGGCCTTCTTCGAGCGGCTGGCGAAGTGACTCCAGGCTCCGACGGTTGAACTCGGGCAATTCATCGAGGAACAGAACGCCGTGATGGGCCAGCGAGATTTCACCCGGTTGCGGAATCGTTCCGCCACCCACCATGCCAGCATCCGAAATGGTGTGATGGGGGTTACGGAACGGCCGCGTGGTCAGGAGCGATTCGCCGGCCGGCAACTTGCCCACGGCGGAATAAATGCGGGTCGTCTCCAAGCTTTCGTCGGGTGTCAAGGGGGGCAAGATAGTTGGCAGGCGACGGGCGAGCATCGTTTTGCCACTGCCGGGCGACCCCAGCATCAACACGTTGTGGGACCCCGCAGCGGCGACGACGAGGGCTCGCTTGGCAAATTCCTGACCTTTTACATCAGCAAAGTCTATTTCGTACCGATTGAGTTTCTTTTCGACTTCATTCGTTAGAGGGGAAACCGGTTCGATGGGGGCTAGACCGGTCACGATACCGACTGCATCCGCCAGTGAGCCGACACCGAACACCTCGACTTCCCGCACTACCGCAGCTTCCCGGGCATTGGCGGTGGGCACAATCAACCGTTTCAGATTCCGGGCTCGCGCTTCCATCGCCATCGACAAGGCCCCGACCACAGGCCGCACGGCTCCGTCGAGCGCCAATTCGCCGACCGAGGCGAATCCGTTGAGCTGATCGGCAGCAATTTGCCCCGTCGCAACCAGCATCCCGAGGGCAATGGGTAGATCGAAAGCTCCGGCATCTTTCCGTAGATCGGCCGGGGCCAGGTTAATGATGGTCCGACCGGTCGGCAGCCGATAACCAAGATTCACCAACGCTCGCTCAATCCGGTGAACGCTTTCCCGGACCACCGTATCTGGTAAACCCACTAGCACCGTTTTGGGCAACTGGGCTGCTGCCGTGTCCACCTCCACCTCGACCGGCACCGCGTCGATCCCGACGAGGGCGAACGTGTGGAGTTGAGCGAGCATGAAGGTCTCCGGTCCGAGTTTCAGGTGCGAGTTGGGTTTGCGATCCTTGGCCCATCCGAGGCACAATTCAGCCTGTTTAGCCATCAATTCCAAACGGATACCGCCAAACTCACAGCTTGATCCGCTCGGTTGGACGATATTCCTTCACCAGGCGCTTGAAAGCAAATTTGGCCGCCGGAACAAAAATCATCAGGGAGACCGCCGCCAGGAAGAAGATAAACGCACCGGGAGCCACGTAGAGTTTCTTGCGACCAGAAGCATCCTTATCATCCGATTCCAGGAACGATCCTTCCAACCAGCTGCGCATGTTCATCGCACTGACGATATTTAACACGATCAAACCAATGACGACGGCGAGAGCAATGATGCCCGGTAACAAGTGCCGAATCCAGTCTTCGGCCGTGGGTGCCCAGACTTTCACGGTATTAGCCTTGGCCCGAGTCACGTTATTGAAGCCACAGTGAATGCACACTTTGGCATCGGGAGGATCGAGTTCCTTGGCGCAGTGCGGACACCGTGGTACCTCGGAGTCGTCTTCGACCAATCCGAGCGGCTTGGCCATACCACCTGTGGCTGCCTCATCCTCCTCATCCCATAGGACTCGCTTTTCGGGTTCGGGGGGAGGCGGTGGGGGGGGCGGACTGATTGCAACCGGTTTGGCTTGCGGCCGAGCCGCGGGTTTCCCCGGATCGGCTGCCACGAATACATGACCGCATTGCTTACATTTGATCTTCTTGCCAAAAAATTGCGCGGGCACATTCAGGGCTGCCTCGCAATTCGGGCAGGTGATCGCCGCCATGGATCATTCCTCTTCGCAGTTTGCCGGAAGTCGTAGCCAAACCCCAGACAGATTAGGATCTATACCCTAGAAAGATAGCCCAGCCACCAACCGATACACAAGCAGGTAGAGCCGCATGTCTTCCGTCACTCCGGGGGTTGCAACCCCTGGTTCGCCAACCGAAGTTGATAGCCCCGGCTCGCCTGTCGAGCCCCGAATCCTGGTGTCGCTCGCCACCTACAACGAAGCCGGCAATATTGCCGCGCTGATCACCGAGATTCACAAGTTCGTACCTCAGGCTGATATTCTTGTTATCGATGACAACTCCCCGGATGGCACCAGCAAGATCGTGGAGGAATTGAGCACAGCCGACCCACGAGTGAAACTGCTGCGCCGGCCAGGCAAGCTTGGTCTGGGCACGGCCATTCTCACGGCCATGCACTATGCCATGGATCACGGCTACGATTATTTGCAGAACATGGATGCCGATTTTAGCCACCCCCCGCGCTACTTGCCGGGTATTCTTGCGGGAATGAGTCGTTACGACGTTATGATCGGTTCACGCTACGTCACGGGCGGCGGTACCGAAAATTGGCCGTTACTGCGCAAAGTGATCAGCCGCAGTGTAAATACACTCGTGCGGTTCTTGTTCCGCATGCCAGTCAAGGACGCCAGCGGAGCTTATCGTTGCTACCGAGTCAGCAAGCTCCGGGAGGTGAAGCTAGATCGAGTTCGCTCCCGCGGATACTCGTTCCAACAAGAGGTCTTGTTTCGCTGCTACAAGGCCGGTTGTAAGCTCGGCGAATACCCGATCATCTTCGAGAACCGCCGGGCCGGAGCGAGTAAGGTCAACGGAAGGGAAGCGCTCCGCTCCATTGGCATGATCCTTTGGATTGGCCTCCGCAACTGGTGCGGCTCCGAACGCCGGTGATTGACCCAAAAAACCAGGCTTGCCGGCTTTGTGGAACCCGTAGCAGCGGTACAAGTACCGCCCTGAGCGATACCCCATCACCGACTGAACACCACCGCACCGGGACCCAAGATCATCTCCAGGTCTTGCAACTGAACGGCAACCGGATTGACTTTGAATTCGTCGTTGAGTTTCAGTTGGACTTGCTTACCGTTGGCATCGCGAATGCTCAGGTACACGGGGCACGGCCCCCGATAGCGTTTCAAAACCATCCCGACCGCGTCCAACTTCCGAAGAGTCTCCTCATCCTCGCTGTACGGTAATTTGAGCAACAGGCTCTTGGTGAATTCACGGCGTGCCTCCTCGATCGTCAACACCCGTTTGACTTGGAAATCGGGTTCTGCTCGACCCTCGGACCAGTTGAGCACACCCTCGAAGAGCAACACCGCATCGGCGGCGATCAACTCCTGATACCGGACATACTCATCAGACCACAGAATGCAGCGCACCGAGCCGGTAAAGTCTTCGATGTGGAAGGTAGCGTACTTCCGTCCCTGGTTGCGACCCCGATTCGCGGTGCGGACAACCAGTTCCACGATCATCCCACCGACCCGGCCTTCGCTGCCGTTCTTCGCCGTGGCCATCTCGGCGCAAGTGTGGGTGCGCAGACGGCGGAGTTGCTCGTCGTACTGGGCCAGCGGATGGCTGGACATGTAGAAATCCAGCGCTTCTTTCTCGAACTTCAACTTTTCCGTCTCGGGCCATTCAGGAACATCCGGGAGACCATGGTGCGGTGTGTCGGTACTGTCGCCATCGGCATCCGCCATTAAATCCAGGAAACTCCGCTGACCGCGTCGCCGATCGGCGGCCCGTTCCTCTGCAGCCTGGTAAGCCTTTTCGACCGTAGCGAAGAGGGCGGCGCGTCGCCCAAAGGTGTCGAATGCCCCGGCCATGACCATCTTTTCGACTGCAGCTTTCTGCACGATCCGTCGATCGACTCGCTCGAAGAAATCGAATAGGTCCTTGAATTTCCCCCCGGCTTCGCGGGCGCGGACGATTTCCTCAGCGGCCCCGCGACCCAGTCCCTTGATCGCGGTCAGCCCAAAGACGATACGGTTATTTTGCACGTCGAAATCGGCCCGTCCGTGGTTGACGTCCGGCGGGAGCACCTCGATGCCCATGCGGCGGGCATCCGCGATATGATCGACGAGCATATCCCGTTTGTTCGCATCATCGATCTCGCTGGAGAGCAGGGCCGCCATGAACTCCGCGGGGTAGTGGTGTTTCAGGTAGGCAGTCTGGTAGCCAATCTGGGCATAGGCAGCTGTATGGGATTTGTTGAACCCATAGCCCCCGAACTTGACGATCAGCTCGAAGATCTCTTCGGCTTTTTCCCGCGTCAGTCCGCGTTCCACGGCCCCTGTGATGAAATCCGCCTTGCGAGCGTTAATGATCTCGTGATTCTTCTTGCTGATCGCTTTGATACAGGCATACGCCTTGGCCAACTCGATCCCGCCGAGCCGGTTCAGGATGCGCATGATCTGTTCCTGATAGACCATCACGCCGTAGGTCTCGCCGAGGACCTCTTCCATCACCGGGTGGGGGTAGACGGGACGGCGGCGGCCATGTTTGCACTCCACGTATTCATCGACCATGCCACCTTCAAGCGGTCCGGGGCGGTACAGAGCGAGCACGGCAATCAGGTCGCGGATGTTGTCCGGCTTCATCCGCTTGAGCAACTCGCGGATCCCTTCCGATTCGAGCTGGAAAACACCTTTAGCATCACCGCGCTGCAGGAGCTGGTAAACACCCGTGTCGTCGAGCGGCAGCTTGTTCAAGTCGATGTCGATACCGCGGGTCTTCTTGATCAGTTGCACAGCATTATTAAGCAGCGTGAGCGTGCGCAGGCCCAGGAAATCCATCTTGAGCATGCCGACCTTTTCCAGCACACCCATTTCCCACTGGGTGACCACAGTAAATTCGCCCTTGCCTTTACCGCCGTCATCGCCCTCATCGCCATCGGCTTTGCGAACAACTCGTTGGACGGGTACATAGTCGGTGATCGGGCCGTTGGCGATGACCACTCCGGCCGCATGGGTACCGACGTTGCGATTCATGCCCTCCAGTTTCAATGCGATGTCCACCATCTGGCGCACTTGCGGATCCTGGTCATATTCCCGACGGAAGTCAGGCGATGCCAACGCCTCGGACAGATCGGCCGCGATCGCCCCCTTCATGGGAACGAGCTTGCACATTTGATTCACCCGTTCGAGTGGAACATTCAGGACGCGGCCCACGTCCTTCATGGCGTTTTTGGCGGCCAGGGTACCGAACGTGCCAATCTGAGCTACCGAATCCACCCCGTACTTGCTTTTGACGTAGTCGATCACTTCCTCGCGACGATCCTGGCAGAAATCGATGTCGATATCGGGTGCCTCCGTGCGGTTGGGGTCCAGAAAGCGTTCGAAGAGCAGATCGTATTCCAGCGGGTCAACGTGACTGAGGTACAATACATAGCTCACGAGGGCTCCGCAGCCCGAGCCACGGGCGGTGCAGGGGATGCCCCGTTCCCGGGCGAAGCGAACGAAATCCCACACGATCAAGAAGTAGCTGGCGAACCCCATTTTGCAGATGATGCCCAGTTCGTGCTCCAGCCGCTTGCGGACTGTCTCGGACGGCTGATCACCATAGCGGTCTCGCATCCCCTGTTCGCATAACGCGCGGAGAAAGGCTTCTGGGGACTTGGCATCCGGCGGGACGAACACCGGAAAGTGGCGCTTCGTGAAGTCTAATTGGATATCCACGCCGTCGGCAATCTGCTGGCTGCGGGCCACCGCATCCGGATAGTCGGGGAACAGTCGATACATGTCCTGCGGACTGCGGACGTAGTATGGGCTAGGCATCCGCTCCTCGGGATACTGCCGCTTGCGGGGGTCATGCAGCCGGCGAGTGTTAATGCAGAAGAGCACATCATGGGCCAGGGCATCCTCCGCGCACAGATAGTGGGCATCGGCGGTGGCCACGAGCGGTATCCCGAGCTTGCGGGCAATATCGGCGGCCACCGGGGTGCATTGATCCTGGAGTGCGATCCCGTTGTTCTGGATCTCGATGTAGAAGTTCTCACCGAACAGCTTGGCGAACCAGCGGGCCAGTTCCTCGGCTTCGTGCAATTTTTCCTGCAGGATGTACTGATTGAAGGCACCCGCCAAACACCCGCTCAGGCAGATCAACCCCTCGCGGTGGGCCTCCAGAATCTCACGATCAATCCGGGGATTGTAATAGAACCCCTCCAGGTAGGCGATGGACGAGAGTTTAATCAGGTTCCGGAAGCCCGTGGAATCCTTGGCCAACAGCGTCAGATGGGTGGAGTAACCCAGTTCATGCTTCGAGGTGCGGTCTGTCCGGCTCGTCGGTGCCAGGTATGCCTCGTACCCAATAATGGGCTTGATCCCACCTTTGTTGCACTCGGTGTAAAATTCAATCGCTCCGAACAGATTGCCGTGGTCGGTGATGGCACAGGCATTCATACCCAGTTTCTTGGTCTGCTCGACCAGGGGCGGGATTCGATTGAACCCGTCGAGCATGCTGTAGTGGGTATGCAGGTGAAGGTGACAGAATTTGTGAGTCATCGTGGCACATCCCGCGACAGTGGACAAACGGATAAGGCGTGTTGTAAATGGTTATAGCCGAACTGATCACCGGGCGCAAAGGGGAACGGTCACGGCTCATCGCGCGGGCTCGTGGATTTCCTTTCGGGGAGTGAATAGCGGTTGAAATTCACGCTGCATTGAGAAGTTCGCTCGGGTACCAAACCCCGAATTGCTTTCAATTCGCAACCCTTCCCGGTTTTACGATGCGATGTGTGCTAGACTTTGGCACGAAACTGTCTGAGTTCCCGCAACGGATGTCGGGCTTGACCGCAGATTTCTGGAGACCATGACAGGGGAGCAGTGTTGGCCTTCTCTCCAGCAATCCGATCCCTTACGCCTGGCGCGCTGTCGTTGTGCGCGGGGGCGGAACCATCGCCCGGTTATCGACTGCGTCGGGTGCGAGGTCGAGGCGGATTTGCCGAAGTTTGGGAAGCGGAAGCCCCATCCGGGCCGCCGGTCGCTCTGAAGTTCATGCCCAGTTCCAACGCAAGTACCACGGCCCGTGAACTCCGCTCACTCCAGTCCTTTTTGACGTTCGATCATCCGCACTTGGTTAAAACACATGCCGTCTGGTCGGTGCCCGGGTACATCGTCATTAACATGGAGTTGGCCGAGGCCACCCTGTTGGATTTGATGCTGGTGTATCACAACGAACTGGGCCAGTACATCGACCCGCCCTTGTTGTGCCAGTATCTTTGGCAAATCGCCGAGGCCCTCGACTTTCTCAACTCAAGGAAGCACTACCGCGAAGGCCGGAAAGTCGGCTTTCAACATGGGGACGTGAAACCGAATAATATCTTGCTGGTGGGCGATGTGGCCAAGCTTACTGATTATGGTCTGGCCACGCCCACGCACGGTCCGACGACCCCCTGCCCCCGCCAAGGGACACGGGAATATGCTGCTCCCGAGGTGTTTCAGGGCTATCTGTCTGACACGTCGGATCAGTTTAGCCTGGCCGTTAGCTACCATGTCCTCCGTACCGGCACGTTCCCGTTTCCACCAGTATCGCCCCAAACCAATTCTAAAAGTACCTCGCGGCAGTTGGCCGATCTTGGTCTGTTGACTGAAGCAGAACGGGCCCCGTTATTGCGGGCACTCTCGCCTGTGCCTCAGGATCGCTATCCCACTTGCCGAGACTTGGTCCTCGATTTGCTCCATGCCCACAATCTGAAAATCCTGCCTCCCAGCGAGCAAGGCGGCTTGTGGCGGGTCAAGCGAGACCGGGGGGGCGAATCCTCAACAGTGCAAACGATTCGAGTCGAAGGAGCCTTCCCCCACAAATCGTGATCCCGTAGACGCCTTGGTTCCTGAATGAGTGTTCGCTTCAGCTCGAAGCCCCGGTTACTACGAGCCAGCAGGGGCAAACTGCGGACCAATTGACGGAACAGCCGGATCAGACAGCGGCAAGGGCTAGTAGATACAGCACGGCGGCATGGCACTCCCGTGAGAGCGGACGATCAGTCCTACCCCCTAGGGTCCAGATGCCAACACCCAGTTCCGCTCAGCAGCAGCTACGCGACCAGGAGGCGGCAACATGTGACCATGATCGACCACCCAATGCTACTCTTAACCACCAGGGAATAGATTGATCACGTGCGCTGCACCGGACTTCGGACCAAAAGTGCTTCAGTTGACCAAATGCCGACCCACGGCACCCTGTTCAAGCTGTGGCCATCGCCAGGCTCACGTGCAGACCTGCCAACTGCGTGAACGGCGAACAGCAGCAACTCGGGGTGTTTTTCTTCTCTTGACGGACTCACCAAGACGGGGTATTTGGCCTTTATATAGCACACAAGAAAGACACGCATCTTCCGGGGGAAGCAACCGGACGTTGTGGGTATCAACAGGCTACTGAATGATCAACTTGATGCCGCGTCGTTCGGTGTGTAGCGAGGATGTGGCGAAAAAAGCGAGGAAAGTAGTCGGGTTCACGTGGCCAATTACTTGTTTTTCTCCGTCCTCGCGTTACGATTCGTTTTTATAGCGCCCTCGTTGCGGCGATAGTTCTCGCAACGAACCGCACCCGTTGAGCCGCTGCCTTGGTGTGCTGCGACCCGGGATTCGCCGACCTGTAGAGGTCACCTGTCGTATGTTCGAGCCTGACGCGCCCCGCCCGCTCGGTTCCACCGGCTACCCGGTGGGAATGGGGTTCGAGGATGAAGATCCTCCTAGTCGGTCACGACGTCATCCAATCTGGGCCACGGTTCCCGACTCCCACTGGAACGATTGGCGTTGGCAGACGCAAAACTCGATCCGGTCGATTCGTCAACTCCGCAATCTACTCCACTTCACCCCTGCCGAGTTGGAGGCGATTGGTCGCTTGGAAGGCGATTACAAACTCGCCATTCCGCCGTACTACTTCTCGTTGATCGATCCCGACAACCCAGCTGACCCCATCCGTCTTCAGTCGGTCCCTTCCCCGCTGGAAGCGGAGAACCCCTCCGGTTACGAGCTGGATGATCCGCTGGAAGAGGATAAGGATTCTCCGGTTCCGGGTCTCACCCATCGCTACCCCGATCGGGTGTTGTTGATCACCACCCCGAACTGTTCCATGTACTGTCGGTATTGCACCCGCAAGCGGGCTACACTGACACGTGGCGGATGGGAAGGAGTCAGTGCCGACGATGAACGGATGATCGAGTATATCCGCGAGCATCCGGAGATCCGTGATGTCATCGTTTCCGGTGGCGATCCGCTAACCTTGCCACTCGGTAAGTTGCGCTACTACCTGGAAAACCTCAAGGCAATTGATCATGTGGACGTGATCCGCATTGGCACCCGGGTTCCCGTGACCCTGCCCCAACGGCTTTACGACCCCGAACTTATCGACTTGCTAGCGTCTGCAGAGAAAGTGTACATTCAGACGCACTTTAACCACCCCAGGGAAATTACGCCGGAAGCGGCCCGCGTTTGCAAATCGCTGCTGCGAGCCGGCATGCCGATCAACAACCACTCCGTTCTGCTCAAGGGGGTCAACGACGACTTAGCCGTCATGCGATCGTTGCTCCGTGGCCTGCTGCGGATTAAGGTCCGACCGTATTACATCTTCCATTGCGACCCCGTGACTGGGGCTGGCCACTTCCGTACCAGCGTCTGGAAGGGTTTGGAGATCATGGAAGGGCTGCGGGGCCACATGTCCGGCATCGGCATCCCTACCTATGTGGTGGATAGCCCCCACGGGGGTGGCAAAATTCCGCTCATGCCCAACTATCTGGTCAGCATGTCGGACGACGCAGTAATCCTGCGCAACTACGAAGGCATGCTGATTCGTTATCAGGCGGAAGACAAGCCGCAAACCACTCAGCCCACTATAACCCGAGGCGTAAGCGGGCTACTGCAAGGCGATAAAACCGCCCTGATTCCCGAGGATAACGAACGCATGGCCCGGCGCAAGCCCCGTGTCATCCGCGAAGGTTGCAATGGCGATGGGGCGAGCGAGGCGGAATCACCCACCGAAGCCGAACCTCTCCGCCCAATCTTGCCGCTGCCCCTGCTCAACGGCAACGGCACTGCCGTCTCGAACGGCTGAAGTTGTCCGAGTAAACCCGCCATCTCAAGCACGAAACCCGAACGGAGACCCCCAATTGGGGGCCTTGTTTCGGATTTTCTGCCCGATAAAGGTGTTGGTATTGTTTCGTGCAACAACGACTGGATTTCAGATTTCTCCTGGAGGGGATCATGCGAATCGGAATCGCCTGTGATCTCAAACCCGACGCCCCCCTCCCGGCTGACGCCCCCGATGATCTGCACGAGGAATTCGATTCACCTGCCACCGTCGAAGCGATTGCCGATGTTTTGCGCTCGTTGGGTCATACCGTCGCGCAACTCGGCAACGGCCGCCCCTTCCTTGAAGCATTGCTGACTAATCCGCCAGATCTCGTCTTCAACTTCGCCGAAGGCACGGGCATTAGCCGATCCCGGGAGGCCCGGGTGCCGGCCGCCTGTGAGATGTTAGGGGTGCCCTACACGGGCTCGGATCCCCTGGCATTGGCGGTCGCTCTCGACAAGGATATGACCCGGCGGGTGGTCGAATCATTCGGCGTGACTGTGCCCCGGGGTATTACTTTGCCCCCCCCGCCGGGCGGCTATGACGGCGACGGCGCGGAGTTCCCAGCCATCCTCGAAGCAGCTGGATTGAGCTATCCCGTGATCGCTAAACCTACCTGCGAGGGATCGAGCAAGGGCATTCGCAACCGGTGCGTCATCCGCAGGGCCACCGAGTTCGCACCAACAGTAACCGAGTTGTGGCGGAACTACCGGCAGCCGGTACTGGTTGAGGAGTTCATTGCCGGTGAAGAGGTAACTGTCGGCATCGTGGGAAACGACCCGCCTGAGCCGCTTGGCATCATGCGCATGCTGCCGAAGCATCCAAATGAGCATTTTATCTACAGCCTGGAAGTCAAGCGCAACTGGCAGGACAATGTCGATTACGAGGCTCCGGCGAAACTCCCCCACGAAGTGGCCCAGGCCGTGGAAGCCGATGCGCTGGCGGTGTTCGCCGGGCTAGGTTGCCGCGATATCGCCCGGGCCGACTTTCGTATCCGGGATGGTGTGCCATATTTCTTGGAGATCAACCCGCTGCCGGGGCTCAGCCCCGACTCAGGCGACATCGTCTTTCTGGCTTATCGCATGGGACTGACGTACCCGCAGTTGATCGAACGGATCCTGGATGCCGCTCTCAAACGGTGCGGGTTGGTCTAAGATCGGGTGTCCGGGATTCGGTTGGTTTGCTGGTACGGCCGATATTCTTGACGACTCCACCTGAAGAAAACAACTCACTCCAACCTGGTAGGAGGTCGGGTTGGCCACAGGCAGTTCAGGCAATGCGGCGGACATCGTCACTTCTTCTTCAGCTTTTCTAGCCGGTCGGTTGCGATCATTACCCACTCGCTGTCCTTGGGAGCATCCCTGATCACGCGCTCGAAAAGCTTGATCGCATCCTCAGGCTTGTTGTCTTCGACAAGCACCCGGGCATGCTCCAGCATCGCCGGGAACTTCAAATCCGGCATGTTGAAGGTGGTATACACAGTCTGGAACTCCTTGCCCGCGTCGGTCCATCGGGATTGCTTGGCCCGACACGCGCCGATGTGCAGGCGCGCCCGGGCCGCGCGGTCATCCTGCGTCGACTGCACGACCTGAAGGTAGGCGTTCACTGCTTCGTCGTAACGGCCCTGGTTCTGCAGCGTGTGACCGATGCCAAACCGTGCCTCCACGGCCCACGGGCTGGCGGTCCCGTAGCGGTCGAGGGTGGTCTGAAACGCCTGACGGGCCGAGTCCCACCGTTGCAGCTGCATGTAAGCATGGCCGAGTCGCAACAATGCCCGATCGCTGACCCCGGGGATGTTGTGGAAGGCCCCGTTGTCGCGGAACAGTTTAAGCCGCTCCTTCGCCTCCTCGAATTGCCCCCGCGCGAGCAGGCACTCCGCCAGACGATAAACGGCCAGCCCACGATACGGCGACTTGTCGTTACGAGCGACGGCATCGAACTGCCCCTGAGCTGCGGGATAGTCTTTCTTGTCAAAGAGAGCCGCCCCAAGCCGCAACCGGATGCGCTCGATTGTCTCCGGAGGTATTGGCTTGTCGGTCGTCTCCTGGTCGATCGCTTCCTTGAGAAGTTTCACCGCCTCGTCGAGCTGTCGGTTTTCGGCGAGCAACTCGGCCAATTCAAGCCGGGCCTCCACCGCCAACGCCAGATCGGGGAACTCGGCAATGAGTTTGGTGTACGCTGAGGCCGGGTCACCGCCGGCGGTGCGATAAGCCCAAGCAGCATCGTACAGCATCCGAGCCCGCGTCGGGCTTTGCGGCTGGGCGGTTTTCAACTGATCCGCCTTCTGTTCGAAGGTCTTGGCCACCGCGAGGAGTTCACGCTTGGCCGCCTGGACACGGCTATCGATCTCGGCCACCTGCGTGGGGGTCAGGTTGGGCTTGGCTTTTTCGGTCTCGATACTGGTGAGTTTTCGCTTCAGTTCATCGGTCTGACAGTGCAGGAGCTTGAGCGTGGCATCGGCAGCAAGGGGGCTGTCGCCAGCAGCCTGAATCGCTTGCTCGAACGCGGCTTTGGCCTCGGGAAGCTTGCCCGTCTCGAAGAGTGCGACACCATGGTGGTAACGCAGCAGCGGAACCCAGTCGGCCCGGCTGGGGTCAGCAGCCAGTTGCGCCTCGAACTTCTGCCGGGCCTGCTGGAGCGTTTCAACTGCGGCTTGCGTCTGGTTTTGCTCGCGCAGCAGCGTGGCCAGGGTGAGGTGAGCCAGTGCAGCAACCGGTGACTTCTGCAACGGATCCGTACCAAATTGCCGCAGGGTATTGATCGCGTTCCCCTTGTCACCTTGCAGGACCAGTACCTTGGCCCGCTCCAGGTGAGCTGAACCAACTAGCGGTGACTGCGGGAATTCGCGCAGCAACTGTTCCAGTGCGGCCCGGGCTTTCTGAAACGCATCGTTGCGTTCCTGGCCAGGGGCGAGTTGAATCCCGAGCCGCTTGTGACAGTGAGCAAGCTTTAAGATGGCATCGGGGGTTTCGGTAGCCCGAGGATTGGCGGCAATGAACGTGTTCAGCAATCCTACCGCCGTGGTCAACTTCTCACGCAACATGTTGTCCTGCAAGGCATCCTCGGCCTTGGCAGGGGCCGTGCGGATGAGACAGTCGGCCAGAAGGTAGTTCACCAACGTCAGATCATTGCTGCGCTCCGGCGCGGGGATGGCTTCCAGCACTGTGGCCGCTTGTTCCCATTCTTCCGCAGCCAAGTGGCACAGAGCCAAGCCGAAACGCGCACGGTGGACGCGTTCGAACTCAGGGAATTTTGCAACCACTTCTTGATACTTTTTGGCTGCCTCGGCGAATGCTTGCCGACTGGCTGGCAAATTGTTTTTTTGCGCGAGTTGCTCAGCCGTGACGAACGCATTCTCGGCACTGCGGAACAGCACCAGGGGCAGAAGCGGGCTATTGGGGAATTGCTGCCGGAAGGTGGTGACACGGGCCTCGGAAGCGGCTGCATCCCCTGCCAGGTGATGGGCCTCGATCGCCCGCTGCAGCACTTCCTCCGCCTTGCCCGGGAGTAGCTTCGTGTCGATGAGTTCGTCGTAGAGCGTAGCCGCTTGCTTGGCTTGATTGGCGACGAGGTAGGCATCGGCGAGTTCGAGGAGCATCTCCGCCCGGCGAGCGTTGGCGTCCGCGTCGCCCCGTGCCGCCGTCTTGGCCGCCTCCTGGAGCGTGTGAAGAGCAGCAGTCAACCGCTGATTCCGCAGGTTCGGATTGGTGACTTCCGTGGCGAGTGCTTGACCCAATTGGGCTTTGCCCAACCAGAACAGTGCCTGATCGGCCAACAGGGGATTCGATACGAGGGGTTGTAAGATCTTCCCGGCCTCGTCGAACTGTTTCAACTGGACCATGCAGAAGCCGGCCCGCAGCATGGCAGCATCTTTCAAAGGTGAAGCGGGAAAGTCCTTGGCCAAGTTCAGAAACTTCGCCATCGCTTCGCCGAATTTACCCGCTTCGTAATTCAGGCAGGCACTGTAAAAGGTCGCGCCTGCGACGTAATCCGGTGCCGGGTCCTTGACCAGCGTCTCCAGCCGTGATTTTTCCCACGGATCGTTCTTGAATCGGTCGGGCTGTTTGAGTGCCTCGATCGCATGGGCTTTCTGCCGGGCGAAGGCGACCAGCACCCCATCAAACGCAGCGGCAGCCTCGGCGTTCTCGCCCTGGATGGCATGAATACGACCCATCAGGTACTGGGCATGAGGACCATAGGGCTGATCGAACGGCGCTAGTTGATTGAGCGACTTGCCGGCCGCGGGGATGTCGTTGAGCAGGAACGCAGCGAAGCCGTGATAGTACAACCCCAGTGGGCGGAACGGGCTCCGGGCCAGACCGGCGTCCTTCACGAATGGCTCGACGGTCGCTCGGGCTTGCTTGGCCTGACCGAGCCGCAGTTCCATCTCGGCCGTCTCGCAGCGACAGCGAGCGGCCCAGTCCAACTCGGGTTTTTTCTCGAAGACTTCACGCGCTTGACCGAACAGCCTGGCGGCTTCCGTGAAGTGAGTCATCGCCGATTGCTGACGCTGTGCCATCTCGGTGGGTCGAGCCGTACCCTCGGCCAATTCCTTCAACCCCAGACCTCGACGACAGACACCAGCGTAGTAGAGGGCCAAGGGCCGGTCGAGGAAGTTCGTATCCGTGGCAGCCGGAATGAACGCGTCAAGGGCTTGCTGATAGTTGCGGTCGGGCAGGTCAAGCAGAGCCAAGCCGAGGCCCAGTCGGGCGGCACTGGCTTGCGGGTGCGACCCAAACCGGCCGAGAAACTCGCGGTACTTTTCGGCAGCCAATTGGGGGTTCGAGGCGACGGAGGCCTGACGCGCCGCGTTCAGGAGCAGCTCCGCCTGCTGTTCCGGGGTGGGTTGGGCAGCGGCAAGAGCAACGGACCCGATGAACGCGGCAACCGCAACCAGACTGCGTCGATAATAACCCGTCATGGGTGGTGATCTCTCTTACATGAGGAAGCCAACGCCAGCTCTCAACTCCGTCCAGGGCCACAAGCACAACTTCCGGAAACGGATTGCAGATGGTGGTGTTGGGGTTGATCGAGAATCGAGGCCCCAGCCCCGCCGGTCAGTTGCAAAACGTTCATCCTGAGATTCACCCCACGTGAGGCCCATTGACGCTAGGACCCAGCTATTTCATTGTTGTTCGCGCCCATTGGCCAAGTCAAGAATGAGCTAAAAATAGGTTACGCGACGTCACTCCTGGTCGCTATTGGGGTTTAGATCTTCTAGACTAATGGCTCGGTTGGAATGGAGCTGATCCCGCGCCGTTGGTGAATCGCCGTTGTTGAATCGACTGGATTCGGATTCGTCTGATCAATCCATCGGGAGATCCCAGTGCTTGCATTCCGCTTCCGTCCGGGTATCGAAGCTCTGGAAGATCGACTCGCGCCGGCCACGTTCACAGTAACGAACATCAACAATGCCGGGGCCGGGTCGCTGCGGCAGGCGATTTTGCAAGCCAACGCCACACCGGGGGCCGATGTCATCAACTTCGCCATCGGCAGCGGTGGCCAACGTATTACCCTGCTTTCAAAGCTACCGACCATCACCGAGACGGTGACGATTGATGGCACGACGCAACCGGGGTTCACCAATGCGCCGCTGATCGTGCTCAATGGTGCCCAGGCCGGGGTTGGCGCAGATGGTTTAAGGATCAGCGGAGCCAATGCGAACAACTGCGTTATTAAAGGCCTGGTGATCAGCCGTTTTTCCCGCCATGGGATCGTAATCACGACCGATGGGAACACGGTGCAGACGTGCTACATCGGCACCAATGGCAACGGAAGTGGATACGGATCGAACCTCAAGAGCGGCCTCGTGATTTCGGGCCAAGCCAGTAATAACACGATCGGGGGTACGACGGCGGGAAGCTCGAACTTGATCTCCGGCAACGGCGAACACGGGATCGTGCTGCAGGGTGCCGGCGTGACAGGCAACGTCATTGCGCGCAACTTCATCGGAGCCAGTGCCAACGGGCAGAACGCGATCGCCAATCGTTTCGATGGAGTGGTGATCTGGCGGGGCGCAACGGGGAACAGTGTCGGTGTTGCCAATGCGGGGAACTTCATTGCCGGTAACGGCCGACTGGGTGTTTCCATCTCGGGAGCAGGCACCTCCAACAACGTGGTGGCCACGAATATCATCGGCTCCAATAATTCTTCGGGCATTCAGATTAGCAACCAGGCCAGCAACAACACCATCGGGGGTACGGCCAGTGGTTCGGGCAACGTGGTTTCCGCCAATGCGCTTCACGGAATCGTACTGACGGGAACTGGTGTGACCGGCAACCTGGTTCAAGGCAACTTCATCGGCACAACCTCCAATGGTTCTTCCGCACTCGGCAACCAGCGTGACGGCATCGTGATTGCTGCCGGAGCCACAGGCAACACGATTGGTGGCAGTACAGCCGGGGCGAGCAACCTGATTTCCGGTAACCGGCGAATTGGCGTCTATCTCACGGGAGCCGGGACCAGCGGCAACAGTGTCGAGTCGAATATCATTGGGTTGAATGTCAGCGGTAATGCGGCGCTGGCGAATGGGGCCAGCGGTATTCAGGTCGCCAATGGGGCCGATGGCAACACGATCGGCGGCACGACTTTGGGAACAGCCAACGCCATTTCAGGCAATACCAAGTTCGGGATTCTGATTTACGGGGCCAATAACACAGTGATTCAGAATAACCGCATTGGCACGCAGGCCAACGGTACCGGGTCGGTACCCAACGGGGTACATGGGATCGTCGTAACACAGGGCGCGCAGGGCACAATGATTGGCGGAACCGCAGCCGGAACGGCCAACATCATCGCGAATAACGGGGGGGTAGGGGTGCTGATCGGCTCCGATCCTCACGAGGGATTGACCCTTCCCGCCGGAACAGGGAACTCCATCCTGGGCAACGCGATTTTTAGCAATTCACTGCTCGGCATCGACCTGGGTCCCCGCAACGGAAGCACTGCCAACGACCCCGGCGATAGCGATACTGGGCCAAATAACTTTCAGAACTTCCCAACTCTGACGGCTGCCAGTCTTGTCAACGCGGGTACTCAAGTCGAGATCAGTGTCAGCTTGACCAGCGTACCCAACACCACATTCCGGATCGAATTCTTTGCAAGCCCCAGCGGCGACACCTCGGGGTTTGGTGAGGGTCAGTTCTTCCTGGGCTTCATTGAAGTGACAACGAATGCAACGGGAACGGCAACGGGTACAGGCACGTTCAACTATGTGAACACGGTGGGAACACGACTGACGGCCACGGCCACCAATCAGACGACGAAGGACACGTCTGAGTTCTCGGCAGTGCGAATCCTGTAAGGCGAATGGGCGGCTAGCCCCCGAAGAGTCGGGTAAACCAAGTGCGGGTTGGCGGCACCGGTGTGGGCACATTCACTGGCAAGCCCTGCAACACAGCGACGCCCCACAAGCTGCCGATGCGATCGGCAGCCGATTGGCCCACCCACTGCACCAGGCGCTGAAAGCCATGGGCCAGCACTGGCCGCCGGCGATCCAGGCCATGCCCATCGGAACCGATCAGGTGAACGAATCCGCCCGTCACCCACTGTTTGAGCTGGCGCTCCATCGCCGCGTCCCAGGGTTCCGCGAGTGCGTTGGCCGAGACTTGAATGAGGCATCCCGCCGCGATCCACTTGGCCGTGAGCCCCGGATCTTCGAGCAACTGCGGGTAGCGCTCGGCGTGAGCGATGATGAGCCGCAAGTTGAAGGGGCGTAACGCCTCCGCAATGGGCAAGGCGTCCAGGAACAAACCGTGCGGCATCTCGACAAGCAACCACTGTCCCCGATTGCCGACCGACAGCAGCCGCCCCGCTTTCCAGTCTTCGACGGTCGTCGGTGACAACATAATTTCGGCCGAGGGATACACTGCCAGTGGGATACCACGGGCGGCCAGTTCGTTGGCCAATTCGAAGGCTGCTCGTTGGAGCCGTTCGGGTGTGTTATCGGGATAGCCACCATTCTGGTGGGCCAGTGCAGTGGCATGGCGCGCTCCCTCTTCCAGCAGCATGCGGCACATGGCATGAGCCACATCTCGGGTCGGCGGCCCGTCGTCCAAACCCGCGAGCAGATGAACGTGGGTGTCGGCAAGCGGTGTCATGAATTTCAACAGTCCAACGGAAAGGGTGAGCGAATCACGGGAATCGATCTCGACCCGCAAGACAGACAAGGGGGCTTTCGCCCCCCGTTGGTTTCCAGCTCATGGCTATCGTTGGTTCAGTGGGGCTGGTGAACGACATCACATCTTTTGGGCACCGTCGGCGCTGCCGGCTGGATCCGCATAGGAATCGGAGTATTGATAATCGTACCGGTAGCGGTAGCCATATCCGTAGCCGTAGCCCATGTCCCGCTCGGTCGAGGCGTTCACCACGACCCCCAGCAGCTTACCTCCAACAGCAAGCAGATCGTCTCGCGACCGTTCGCAGGCGGGGCGAGCATCCTTGGTCATCCGGAACACCAGAATCACGCCATCGGCCCGGGGTGCCACGGCGGCCGGATCGGACACCGCCAGGACGGGGGGGGTGTCAAGAATAACGATATCGTAGCTGGATCGCAGTTCCGTGAGGATTTCCTGGAATTTCAAGCTGGTCAGTAACTCGGCGGGATTCGCCGGCCGCGGGCCGCAGGGCAAAATGGAAAGATTTTCGATCTCACAGGATTGGACCGCTGCCCCCAGATCGGCCTGGTCGGCGACCACAGACGCAAGCCCCATCTCGGGATGAGGAAGGGCGAAAATGCGGTGGACCCGGGGTTTGCGGAAGTCGCAATCGACGAGCAACACCCGCTTGTCGGAGCCGGCCAGCGCCACCGCAAGATTGGCAGCAAAGGTACTCTTACCGTCGGCCGGGTTGGGGCTGGTGACCTGGATGACCTGGTGGTCCTTGTTCTGGGTATTGAAGAGCACCTGCGTTCGGATACCCCGCACGGCCTCTGCTTCGGACGAATGCGGTCGCAGGTACACCACCAGCACGGGGTCGAGGGGTGCCGACGGGGTCACCTCGGCTGGCTCGTTGGTTCGAATCAAGGGAACATGGCCAAGAACCGGCAGGCCGAGGTGCCGGCGAATGTCTTCCGGGGAGCGGAAGCTGCGATCGGCCAACTCAGCTCGCAAGGCCAGCCCCCCACCGAGCAACAGCCCCAGGACACAACCAAGCAATAACGACTGCAACAGAACCGGTGCCACCTGGACACCGGCTGTGGGAGTCGTCACTTCCTGGACTTTGTAACCCCCGGCAGTGCTGGTACCGCTGACCTGCTCTTTTTCTCGTTCCGTCGCCCGAATCTGCGCGGTGTAATCCAAAAGTGCCTTATCCAGCATGTCGATTTGATACTGAATGGCACCCATCTCCAGCGCTTTCTTCTCATCCACAGCGATCTGCTCGTCCAGAATTTTCAACTGGTTGGCTATGGCGGATTTGTCATTCATCAACCGTTGTTGATAGCGATCCAGTTCGTCGCCGGCCGGTCCCCCGCGGCGTTGCTGCTCCTCTTCCAGGGTACGAATCTGGCTCTCGAGTGCTTGCATCTCGGGGTGGCCCGGCCCGAGGCGGTTAGACAGTTCCCGGCGTTTGAACTTCAGCAACTCCAGGTTGCCGTCCAAATCCTTGGGTTCCGGATTGAAGAACCAGCCCCGGGAGGACGGAAGATCGTAGCGCAACATTAAGGCAATTCGAGCGCCGCGGTCGTTGCCGGCCTCCTTGATGTCCTTGAGTTGGCGATCAACCTCGATCTCCTTGAGCGTCAGGGTTGTCTGAGCCGTGCGATTCGCCGTGATCCGGTTTCGGATGCTGCTCAGGTCTTCCTGGCTGATTCCCTTGGCGGTCACCACTCCCGTCACAGGATCTTTGGTTCCGTACAGTTCCCGGTACAGGGCTTCCCGTTTGATTCGGTCGCGGTTTTCCGCCGCTCGCAAACGGTTGATCTCGGCCATCAGGGCTGCGGCTCGATCCTTGGAGGCTTCCTCGTAGAACCCCGAGAGTTCATCCCGGTAAGCATTGATGATCGCCCGCAGGTACTTGGTGGCATCGGTGGGGTTGGGACCTCGGAACGTCAGTTGCAACACGTTACTCGGACTGGCAGCGCCCGGCTCTTTTTCTCGAAGCACTTTGAAATGCTGCTGCAGAAAGTTGACGCGATCGGAAACACCGGCGGGCGGAGGAATCTCAAACGGTTTCTGCTCATCAAGGCGCTTCTCGGCGGCAATCTTCAAAATTCGCTCGGATTGAAGGAGGATCACCTGCCCGGCTACGTAATCCTCGACCAACTGCACCCGTGCGTCACCGGCACTACTTGTGACAATTTCGGGCCGGTTCTTGAGGACCATCAATTGGGCTGTGGACTGGTAAACTGGCGCTCGCTGCATGTGATACATCAACCCAAACACGAGTCCAGCAGCGATTCCCAGCACCAGCCACGGCCAGCGGCGGAGGACAGCCAGCATCAGATTAGGAGGCACCGTTTGCTGAGTTGGCGTCAGCTGGGCAGGGGCCAACTGGCTGCTCGGTACGGCATCCAGCAATGGGTTGAGTGTGGCCAAAGTGAAGCTCCGATACTCGCCAATACAACCAAGTCGTAATGTATTCTTGCTCACCAATCCCCGGTGCCAAGCATTTTCTGGCCCCACGGGCACTAACCGAATCCGGGGTTTACCGGTCGGAGTGATCGAGGCATGGATGCATGGCACTTAATGATAACTTAGCGGCTCCCGAGCGATCCCGCTCAAGATTGGGCCGTGCGGGGAAGCACTTGTTACACCCGAACAGGAGCCGTCATTTGAGAATGCAACGGCTGGGCTAGCGGCCGGGCAACAGGCAAGGGAGCTGTGACCATTGCCGTACGGATCTCAGCTGATTCGATGATCTTGGCCAGTAACTGCAACGTGTCGGTCAAGGGTTGATCATCCATCCGACCCAGGGCCACTGTCAATCGGCCGATCGGAATACCCTGACCAAATAAGGGGATTTCGAGCCGACAGAGATAGCCCTCGGGAACCGCCTCGGCCCGATCCCAGCGAGCATGATAGCTTTCGTACAGGGCCGGTGCATTCACATCCAGACACAGGGTTTGGACATTCAGCGCCGGAGCACAACCGGTCAGATCTTCCCAAACGTGTTCCCACTTCGCGGTCCCCTGCAGCCGAACCTCCAGTTGCCAGGGCTCTTTGCGCCGACCAACCGGCCACCAGTTTCGCACCGTCGCGACCGCTCGCTTGAAAAGAAGCCGCAATTCGGTATGCCCGAATAGCTTACCGACCACCAGCGATACCACCACGCCACCGGCGGCAACCAGGGCAAACACATCATTTTGCAGAGCGACACTGGCGAGCGCACCAACCGCAGCCACCACACCGAGTGCGGCAACAACCATTAGCACGCGCCAGGTAGTCAGGCCATTGCGTTGGAGGACATGGTGGAGGTGACCTCGATCGCTGGTCGCCAGCCCGCGGCCAGTTAATTTGCGCCGGATGACGGCAGCAGTCGTATCGAACATGGGCAGAACCAGAATGGCTAGCGGCGCACCCAGCACTACCGTGGCAGGGCCTTTCAGCGATGCGGGAATGGCCAATGCTCCGATCACCAGACCGATGAGCATGCTGCCTGCGTCCCCCATGTAAATCGTCGCGGGGGGCAGGTTCCACCACAGGAACCCGAACACAGCACTCGCTAGACTCAGGGCCACAATCGCCGCAAACGGTTTGCCCGTCATGGCAGCCAGCATCGCCAACGAGATCAGTGCAATACCACCGACGGTGCCCAACAGGCCATCCATTCCATCAATGAGGTTCAGGGCATTCACGCAGGCTAGCAGCCATAACACCGTAAACGGGATCGCGAACACATCGAGTACGATACTTAGGCCAAAGAGACTCACTTGATGGATAACAAACCCGCCCGGAATGACCAGTACCAGAATGGCAACCACCTGGCCCAGAAGTTTGTAGCGTGCCCGCAGATTGAGGCGGTCATCGGCCAGCCCTACCAGGACAATCAGTACCGCGGCCCCCAGCAAGGCGACCCCCTGCTGCGATTCGTCGATGAGGAGCTGACCAACCGACGGGACCACCAGGGACGTGATAAGCAGTGTCAGCCCAGCCGCCAGTAATACAGCAACGCCCCCCGCCACGGGGACCGGCTTTTCTTGCATCTTCCGGCGCCCGTCTGGGGCATCAACCATACCAATCCGGGTGGCGACATGGCGAGCAAGCCGCGTCAGAATCAACCCGAATCCCGCGCCCAGAACCACAAGCCAGGCACTCGTCGTCAGGCTAGGCATCCCACAATCTCACGGTGGTAACGTCGGTTTTGTTTGGTGGGAAAGCCGACTACAAGTAACAAATGAATTCTCTGCTCTGATTAGAGACTAACCATGACGAAGAGTTCCGGGAACCAAAAAAATCATAAAATTGCCTTAAACTATGCCGATTCTGCGATCCGCAATCTTGACTCAACCTAATTAGTTGACGGAAGTGTAAACTTTTTTCCAACCTTATGTCGATTCTGGTTAAAGTGTGAAGTAAAGGTTACAAACTTGAGGAGACGAATACCGGCCTGTCACAACTGTCACAACCATCACAACCATTCGTGACAGACCGGCAGGTGTAGAATTGGCTGCCGAGGCGTTATTTCTTGGGCGGCGGTAATTTCTTCTCCAGTTCAGCGCGGAGAGTCTCCGCCTCCTTGCGGTAAGCGGAACCAGCCGTATTTTCAAGTGAGGCTTTCACCACCCGGTACGCATCCTCGTACTGTCCGCGATCCGCCAGAATCACGGCGACGAAGTAGGCTCCATCGGGCGGCAGTGCTCCCAGGGCCACAGCCTCCCGCATAACCTTTTCCGCATCGGCAGTACGACCCGATTTGTACAGCGTGTAGGCGAGGATAGCTCGAGCCTCGGCAATTCGGGGGTTTTGCTGGGCATACACGTTGGCGAATTCCACCGCCCGCTGCTTGGCTTTTGTGTCCCCCGATTCGGCCAGTACCAGGGCCAGGTTAGCGCTAGCAAAGCCATTTCGGTAGGTCGGATTGGTCTTAATCAACTCCTCGAAGATGGTGGCAGCAGTCGGGTAATCCTTGGCGTAGCGTGCCACCAGCCCACCCAGGGCCTTGGTGTCCAGTGAAGTGGGATCGAGCTGTTGGGCGGCGGCCAGGTGGGTCTTGGCGGTGTCGATGCGGCCCCGATCGACCAGATACGCGGTGAAGGCTCGATGCACGGCAGCCGATTTGGGATGGGCCGCGATTGCTTTGCCGTACCACTCATCCGCTTTGGCGAAATCCTGTTTGGAAGTCCACAACTGCGCCATGCCCAATTCCGGTGGGTCGAGCGTCGGGTCGTCCGCGAAGGCCCGCTGCAAATCGGTAAACGCATCTTCAGGCCGGTTGAGCAGGAAGTTGGCTCGTGCCAGTCGCACGCGCAGTTGGGAGTTCTTGGCATCGCCTTCCAGCAAGGCGAGCAAATCGGCTTTCATCGAGGCAAAATCCCCCCGGATCTCGAGGGCAGCCGCTCGACCCAAGCGAGCTTCGCGTTGATAGCGCTTCTTGGCTTCCGCATCCCAGCGTGGATTCTCTGCGGCACTGAGGGCCGCGCTGCAACTGAGGATCGTATCGGTTAGCCGACCTTCACGCAGCGCATACATCGCGTTGGTCAACAGCACATCGGGATGGTTGGGATCCTCGCTGGCCGCCTGCTCCAGCAACAATCGGGCTTGTTCCCCTTGGCCGGTCTCCAGATACCACCGAGAAGCAACGACTTTGGGCGGACCAAAAGTGGGATTCGCTTTGCTGACCGCTTGCAAGTGTTGGAGGGCTTCGTCGAGCTTACCAGCGTTAAACGCCTTTTTGGCCAGCGCCTCTTCGGGATTGGGCGAAAGCGGCGGGGGTTGTTGCGCTACGACCACGGTCGTGACCACCAGGGTCATCAACGCACCGCCCATTCGCGATAGCCAGGGGACCGAACGACCAGTCATCGAGAAATCTCCCGCTGCAAGAGGATTTTCGCGGCGATTCGTTCCAGGTGCTCGCGCTCCGAGCAACTGGTTACCTCGAATGCCCGAGCCAGAGCCGCGCGGGCATCAATCGGTTGATTGTTTTTGTGATAGGCCAACGCCAAGGTCACCCAGCATCCGGCCCGGGCCTGGGGAAGTTTCACGGCCCGTTCGAGAACGCGAAGCGCATCGGCTACCCGGTCGTTGGCCAGGAGCACGGCCCCCAGGATTTCGAGCTGGGCGGGTGCTAGCGAGGCCTCGAGAGGGATCAGCGGGGTAATGGTTCGCAGCGCGGCGGCTTTCAGGTCCTGGCCGCGCAGTTGCAACCCCGCCATCGTCGCGAGTACCCCGACTTCGGTTCGCTCGTTGAGCGGCAACTGCTCGAAGGCTTTCAAGGCCATGGCCACCGTCTCCGGCTTCCAGAGGGGCGGCGAGCCATCCATTTTCGGATTGGCGGTCACACTCAATTCCGCGAGGCGAACCAGAGCCTCGGCTTGCAATCGGCGACCGCCCGGCACCGTGGGGTCCTCCGCCAGAACCTGAGTAACTTTGTCAATCACCCACTGGGTTTGCTCGCGAGTCGGCTCGGAATCGAACACACCCAGCAGCAGGGCCATCACCAGTGAGCGGGTTGGCGGTTTCAGTTTGGCCTGGGCGGCAGCAACAGCCTGAAATTCGTTCTCCAGCAGCACGAACAGCCCACAACCCATCAAGGTTCGAGCGTTGAGGCGGATGAGCAGCGGCGTACTTCGCAACGCCGGTTCTCCGAGGGGTGTCAGCGCTTCGCGAGCCTTAACGAAGTTGCCCGCCCGAACCCAGAGCTGGGCTTCCGTCGCGCAGGCCCAGGGGTGGTTGGGCATGATTTGCCGAGCACGGGCGCAGGCTCGTAAGGCCTCGTCGGAGCGATCGGCGGCCATGGCGGCGGCGGCGGCGAGGCACCATTTGGAGGCATCGGTTTGGGCCGCTTCCGCCGCACGCATCACGGAGCGAGCCAGGGCCTGAACGCTCTGGTCGGTACCAATGCGAGCCAGCAACGGGATGAGCAGTTCGAACAACTCGCTCCGGTCGCCACAGGCCGCCAGACCATCGAGAAGTTGCTGCACGGCTTCCCGGCCATCATTTTGCTGAACCGCGAGCAGCGCCAGCCCCCGGTAGGCTTCGATCTGATCGGGGGCCAGTTGACGCACCGCCTGCCAGGTCCGCCGGGTTCGGTCGTCAAGAGTTTTGGTCAAGGATTGGAACCGTTCATCGGGAAGTTGAACCGGATCGTGCGCACGGAGCAGGGCTAAGGCTCCGCGCAGGCGGGGGCCCAGTATGCCCAGTTGGATCAGGAGGGGGACATCCGCGGCAGCAATGGCTCCCGCGACAGCCTCTTCGGCGAGACGATCGACCACGCCCCAAACCGCGCCCAGTTCCGTCAGCGAATCCCGGTCCGCAAATGGGGCCAGATAGCAGTTGAGGAGCAACCACTTGGCCCCCGGCGGGGCGCTGGCCGCCAGGGAGCTGCGCAAGGCAGGCAGCAGACGCAGCACGATGACGCGCCGGAGTTTCACGGAATCCAACCCGAGAACCTCGAACAACTGCAAGGCATACAGCAATCCGCTGGGAGTTAACTCCGCGTTCGGGTCTTCAGGGTCGGGGAGTTGGCCCAGAATCTGCTCGGCGAGCGCCGGGTCGTGCTGCACCTCCAAGGCATGGTGAGCCAGGGCACAGCGGGCAACCCAGTGCTTGGGGTTGTGGGCCAGTACCTTCTCGGCCTCACGGGCAGCTTCGGCGCGCCGATCGGCCTGGATGTGTCGTTGCAGAAACAGAGCGGCCAGATCGGGGGTATCGGAATCGGATTCGCCACGATCCAGAATTCTCTTGATGCGAATGGCTGCGACATCGTTGGGGTTGACGGCCAGGATGCGGTCGAGGGCCGCTTGCATCGCCTCCAGGTCGCCGTTGGCCAACGCGGAGCGATATTCCTGGTGGCCAGCTGCAACCTCCGCGCCTTGGGCCCGCTTGTTCAGGTGATACCATACATAGGTGCCCCCGGTCACCATGGCGGCCGACAGGACCAGACATAGGCCAATCTGAAGCGCCCGGGGTTGAAACCGAAACCACTTCCAGACATGGCGAACCGGTGTCCCCAGCCAGCGGAAGCCGGATGGGCGCGGTTCTGCTGTGCGGGGTGGATTCATTTCCGAGTTGCCAGGTGTCGTTGGCGGCATGGCACAATCCGCATAGGCTCGAAAGTTTCATCGTACCGGACTCACCCGACTTCGCCAGTCGATGTTGCTTGCTTCGTCTGCTGTTTTGGTGACAACTGATATCGCCTCATATTCAACCCGCAACTTGATGCCCGAGACCTCCAGCCACAATGGAATTTCCCGGGACAAAGCCGGCCAGCAGCCCCATGGGTGAATTCCCAAGGGCTTTCATTCACTTCTCACCAAATGCAAGGTAAAACGGCATTCAGACACTGCACACAATTCCTTTACCACCGTATTTTGCCATGACCCGATCCCGTCTGTTCGCAGCCGTTGTTTTGGTTGTTGTTTTAGGCACCACTGTGGCTCGCACAGCACCCGACGTGGCTCCACCGCCCCGCCTGGGAATTGATCTGACGGGCTACAAAACCGTGGCGGAAGCGATCAAAGCGAACCCCAAGGAGTTCAACCTGGCCACGCCGACGAGCTCCGCGGCCCCGGCTGGTTATCTGGGGATTGTGATTGGAGATCAGAAGGGGAAGGCGGTCGTCGAAGCGGTCGCACCCGAGTCGCCCGCCGAGCAAGCCGGTGTCCAGGAAGGGGATGTATTGCTCAAGATCAGCGGTCAGGCCATCGGGTCGGCAGCAACGGCCCGGGAGATTCTGCGGGGGAAACTCGCCGGCGACCAAGTTGCCCTGACCCTGGTCCGGGGCACCAAGATTCTGGAGGTGACCACGACGCTAAAAGCGGCCAGCAAACCACTGGCATTGGCCACCACTGACCAGCGCCCGGTCGGCAAGGGCGGGATCGGCGGAAGCGGCTGGGATGACCGACTCCGCGGAACCTGGCGCAAGCCCACGTACCGGCTCGCCATCCTGGGCATCGAATACCCGGATGTCAAACATAACCCCAAGATCACGGATAGCGACTGGGAAGCCGCCATGTTCAGTCTGGGCACCTACACCGGCACGAATGCGACCGGGCAGCAGGTGTACGGCAGCATGAACGACTATTACAAGGAACTCAGCTACGGCACGTTCAAGATCGAGGGCCGGTTCGTTGGTTGGGTTGAAGTGTCCAAGAAGCGGCTGGACTACACCACCGGTACCGGAACCACCGGGGCCGAGAAATCCAAGCTCCTGACCGAGGCACTCGACCTGTACACGAAGAAGAACGGCAAGGAATCCCTCAACGACTTCGACGGCATTTTCTTCCTCTACGCCGGCAGCCGCGTGCAGACCAACCGCGGGGGCCTGTACTGGCCGCACCGGGCTAATGTCCGTTACGGCAACAAGTCGATCCCGTATTTCATCGTTCAAGAAGGCGGCACCCGCATGAACGATATCAGCGTCTTTTGCCACGAGTTTGGCCACATGCTCGGGTTACCCGATCTCTATGCCCGACCGGAAAACCCCGGGAGTGAAGGCGTGTGGCAATGGTGCGCGATGTCCAATCAGATCGGGGGCGGCCAGCCGCAACATTTCAGCGCCTGGTGCAAGGAGCAACTCGGCTGGATCAAACCCACGGTGATTGACCCCCGTGTTAAGCAAAAATTGATTCTCAGTCCAATTGAGTTCGATCCGACTCAGTGCTTTAAGGTGATGGTCCGTCCGGATGGCAGCGAATATTTCCTGCTGGAAAACCGAGTCAAAAAAGGCTGGGACGTGCAACTGCCCGGTGAGGGGCTGCTGATCTGGCGGGTGGTGAATAACAAGCCGATTCTGGAAGAGTCACACGGCATCGAAGGCGCGCCGGGCCCCCGGTCGTTCCCCGCTTCGGTCCCGTTCCCCAGTGCTTCGAACACCAGTTTCACCCCGTATACCATTCCCAGTAGCAAGAGTCAGTTGGGCGGTGGATTGCCGGTGTGGATCACCAATATCCGCAAGCTGCCCGATGGCCGCATCACCTTCCACATCGGCTACGAGTATCAGTAAACCACTTCCTTCCGCACCCACGACCGGTTGGGGTTCGCCGTCGCACGAGCCGAGTCCGACGACAGCCGTGTGACGGCCGACCTCGCCGGTTACCAGCACGGCAGGCCCCACTCGACTGGCACTTCCCGGCTGCGTTCATACAGTGTCAACAGTTGTTCCCTTGTTTTTCACATGCCTCGGAGCCTGCCGACATGCCGACGGTGTTGGACTGGACACCCGCCGTCGATCCGTCCGAGTTGGTACGGGTGATCCACGAGACGATCCAGGCCGGTTCACCCGTGGTGGTACCGGGGGACTGCGGGTATGTGGTGTTGGTGAACCCCACGGCAGCCAGCGCTCAGGCCCAACTGACCCTTCTTCCGCAACCGCCGGCTATACTGGCCAGTCGAGCCGATGATGCGGAACGGCTCGGCGTGCGGGTTCCCCGTGTTGCTCGCCGCTTGATGGTCCGTGCCTGGCCCGCTCCCCTGGCAATAGCTCTTTCCGGCCCAGCAACCTGGCCAGCGAACTGGCCCCCCGCCATCACCGAACTCCTGACAGCCGTCGGACCGGTTCGCTTCCGCTATCCCGAACACCCGTTGCTGGACGAAATCATTCGTTCGCTGGACCAGACCGTACTGGTCGCCGATACCGGCCTTCCAACGGTGGAAGCGGTGCTGGATCAGTTGGATGCCACCGATGCCGTGGCCATCGCTGCTGGCGAAGACTCTCCTGGCGGCCCTCCCACCGTGGTGACGGCCAGCGAGGGGGGTTATGAAGTCACCCAGCCGGGAATCTTCTCAACCGATGAGATCGAAAAGCTGGCGGCACGATTGCTGCTGTTCGTGTGCACGGGAAACACGTGCCGCAGTCCCCTGGCCGAGGGGCTGGCCCGAAAGTTACTAGCGGAGCGGCTGAATTGCTCCCCCGACGAATTGCCGCGCCGCGGGTTCTGGGTACTATCCGCCGGGGTCGCGGCCAGCTACGGAAGCCCCGCGTCAGAGGAGTCGGTAGCTGTCGCGCAGGAGTTCGGAATTGACCTGACTGGGCATCGCAGCCGACCGGTCAATCCCCAGTTGCTCGCGGCCGCCGACGACATCATCGCCATGACCCGGAGCCACGCCTTGACGCTGCAAACTCGCTATCCTGGTATTGGTAAGCTGCCACAATTGCTCTGTGGCGATACCGACCTCGATGACCCGATCGGTGCCAGTCTCGAGGTTTATCGTGAATGTGCCCGCACCATCCTGGCTCAGTTGGAGCGATTCCTTCCGGAGTGGACAGGAACATGAAAATCGTCGTGGGGAACGACCACCGCGGGGTAACTGTCAAGCAGCGTGTGCTAGAACTTCTAGCCAAGCTGGGGCACAGTGTCACTGATATGGGGGCCAACAGTCCCGCCAGTGTCGATTACCCCGATTTTGCCATTGCCGTTGCCGAAGCGATCAGTCGCGGTCAGGCCGACCGCGGCATCCTCATTTGCGGGACTGGTCACGGGATGTGTATTGCCGCCAACAAGGTGCCGGGCGTACGGGCCGTCAACTGCCGCGATGTCATCGATGCCGAACTCAGTCGCCGCCACAACAATGCCAACATCATGTGCCTGTCGGCCGATTTGATCGGGGAAGAACACATCGAACAGATGATTCGGACCTGGTTGGTCACCGACTTCGAAGGCGGCCGACATGCTCGCCGGATCGATAAGATCACCGCTTACGAAAAGCAGCACTCGTGCGAGTGATTCCCTCCACCCGCGCGGCTTTTCGGCATCGAACCTGGGCCTGCGGTTCACCGGGCGGGGAACTCATAGCGGGCCAGATCAATGGGTGTGGCACCGGGAATGTTCGGACGGTTGAACAGGCGACGAAGTTGTTCCTCACTGAGTTGCTGGTTCACCTGGGCCGAATCTAGCGTCAGATCCATCTCGAATTTTTGCTCCTCCCACCGCAGGACAATGTGCGTCGGGTACTTGACGATCGGCACCCGGTTAGTTTGCGGATCGGGGGGGCCCAATTGATACGACCGGGCACTTTTGATCTCGGCCGTACAGATCACCTTGCCCCGGTTGTCCCGGACAATGTGCTTTTTCACCTGGGGGCGGGGGTCCGCTGCGTCGTCGGCATCGAAGACGATTTCCTTGCGGATGGTCTGCCCCGAGGGCGTGGTGGCCGACCAACTGAGCATGAAGGTGCGGTCGCGTTCGTGGACAGTGGCCTTGTAATCCAACGCTGGGTTGAACTGCGTCATCCCGAGAGCTTGCATGACCCAGTCTGGCTCGAACGGAATGTTTCCCGGTAGCTTGGCCCGACCCTCCTCAAAGTCCCGATGCGAGGCGAAGACAAACATGGGGCGGGTCGTGGGGGCCTCCATGTACATCCAGAATTGCTCCGGGTTGGAACCTAAATCCACCTTGCCGCCCATCGCTCCCCCTTGGCAAGCCATGCGGAAGTTCCGGGGCTGACTGGCGGCCAGGTTCCCCCGCAGGGTATACGAAAGCAATCCTTCCCGGGCGACCAGACGAGCCTCCCCATAGGTCAGCGAATTCAGACGACTGGCCTGCGTGTTGAGATAACCAACCAATTGTTCGGCTGTCACCGCTTTGACTTCACCGGTGGGACGCGGTGAGTTGTGCATCCCGAACTGATCCCGCATCCAGGTACAACCCACAGCCTGGGTCACCACCAGCGTGACAAGCAGCAATCCGAGGGTCCGCATGGTTGATACTCCGGCGCTCTGAACCGGTGGGATGCCCGGGTTCGTTAATCGTTCCTGGTCGGGGTTGGGGCCTGCCCATGAACAGGAAGCGCCCACTTTTGCTAGCCGTGCGTTCAACTCCAGCCGAGAACCCGGAACACTTCCGCCTGAACCGTCGCGGCCTGGTCCTCGGTCAGGCGGGGATCGATCACCTGGTAGAGCGTGCCGCTTTTGCTATCTTTGAGCAGCAGGACATCGTGGCCGGCCTCATCCCGGATGACATCCTCGAAGCGTAAGCGCTTCCGCCGCATCAGCAACAGCGCCGCGACATAGCGAAAGTTCAACCCATCTGGGTCGGCCGACGTTTTGAGCCGTTCCAGGCAATCCAGCAAGAGTTCATCGTTGATAACAGGTTTGCGGGGCTTTTCCGAAATGGGCACTCGACCCGCCCAGTGAGCCACTGCTCCTTCCGGTGGGGCCCCAGGCCAGGCCTCGGCCGCGTAGTCGGTGCGCAGGAGTTTGCCATCCTGCTCAATCAGCACCGTGTGGAAGCGGTCGCCGGGGTTCAACGGCCGGCCCGTCGCCGCACAGACCCGACCCGGTCCTTGGATCTCGTAGTCGGCCATCGGCTGCATCCTGCTTCGTGTCTGTCCGAGTCGGTCGCGAGGGCGAAATCCTCTCGCACTTGCGACCGGCTCGAACCGGCACCTAACCCACTGGCATCCTACACCGCCTGGCTGTCGGCCAACAATCACCCTCAGGGCTCCGGCGGCTTGTTTGGGCCCCGGGACGGATAATCTGTAACGACCGGAGGGATTAGAGGGGTTGCCAGTGAGTCCACCTGCTCTCGCAGCAAGAAGCCCGTCTCATCACCAACGCCGGTAAAGGTCCAGTGCACCTTGCCGGCGCTATCGATCACAGCGAAACGGGGGACGGTTTCGATGCCATAAGTTGCGGCCACGGCAGCGCCGTCATGAATGGGAATCGTCAATCGCAACCGGTCGCGATCCTTGATCCCAGCCCCCACGTCGCCGAACACGACCACCGCCGCCACGGCGACCTTTCCGGCATACCGCTTTTCGATGGCTTCGGCGATTGCCAGCGACAGGTCCGTCGTTTCGCAATCGGGTTTGAAGAAGACGAGAACCACCGGTTTGCCACGGTGTTCCGCCAGCCGGAAGGCCCCAGCCCGGAAGTCCGGGGCCAGTTGCCCCTTTTCCGGCCACTGAGCACGCAGCGGACCTGCCGTCGCCGGGGCCACGGGTACCACCTCGCCGCGGCGGACCGCCTCGAGAACACGCCGGGCAGCCAGAAGCGATTCACGATACGGGCTTGCGGGATCGCACTGGGTTAACTGCACATCGAGTTTGGCCAGGCGGAGTTCGCAGTCGCGCGGCGTCAGAGTTGCGGCGTCGGCCAAAGCGGTGTAGGCAGCTTCAATGACTTGCCGGGCGCGGTCGTACATTTGGCCATTCAGGCCCGCGCGGTCCTTCAATTCGTACTTCACTTCCACCCACGCCGAGGGGCCCGCCGATCGCCCCTCCCGCTGCCGGATCACCCGATGCACTTTGCGGGTCGTGCCATCCAGCGTGGACACCCAAACCGCTTCGGCCCGGTGCCAGGCCGGCTGGCCTCCCCGGGGCTGGTCCCAGTCGAGCGATTGTTGGTTCATGACCAGTAACTGGCAGCGTTCCCCCGTGAGAAACTCGTACCCTTTGGCCTGCCAGGTTTCCGCCGGCCGATTGGGCGCACTCGCGGCCACCGTCCATGGCTGTTCGGGCGCCGAGCGCGGCGGACGGGGAGGAAACATCCCAAACTCAAATGGCGCAAACGTTTCCAAGGGCAGCGGTGGCAAGGCAACCGTCGGCGTACTGGCGGTGAAGCGGAACGGCGGCAAACCCGGCGGCATCAGCAGGTGAACCGAACCGTCGGCCTGCACGCGAACGAAATCCAAGCGAACCGCCGGGGGCGGGCTCTTGTCCGCCGCTGAACCGGTCACAGCACTTGCGACGGCGCTGACCGCATCTTCCGTTCGTTTGAGCTTTGTACAAACTGCTACATCCGCTTTGGTTTCGGTCCGCTCCAGAACCAGCACCCGGACTTCGAGGTCGTGGTTGCGGCGAAACCGGTTGTTCGGCCGTTCCACCGCCTCGGCAACGGTTCCCACGAAGGTCAATTCATCGCCCTTCTGCAAGCCAGCAGGTGGCGAGGCAAGAGCCAATGTTAGAGCAAGGAAACCGGCCGACACCACCATCTCCCGGTAGACAGCCCATTCACACCGCCGGGACTATAGCCAACCCATCACGTGGTGCAACTGCAGCTGGAAGCCCGGGCAAATCAGGAAAAAGTGGGGATCTGGCTCAGGTATCCTCAGGGATAACGCGACCTATCTACAATCCTCTTCGTCACTTCCGTCAATGTAACCAATTGCTGAACTATTGACTACTAACCTTGTGTTGCCGAGCGGTTCTGGGGAGAATCGATCCCAGTAACACCGGATTGGGGAATCCACCAATGTCGAAAACTCTCACAGCCGCCGAGCGAGCTGCCCAGCTTCGCAAGGAAATCAATCACCACAACTACCTTTACTATGTTGAAGCTGCGCCGGTGATCTCCGACCGCGAGTTCGACCGTTTGCTCCAGGAATTGATTGATCTGGAGAAGGCCCATCCCGAACTGGTCACGCCAGATAGCCCCACGCAACGAGTCGGTGGGGCCCCCATTCCGGAGTTTGTCGAGGTCCCCCACAAAATCCCGATGCTGTCGATTGAAAACAGCTACGACGAGGCCGACCTGCGGAAGTTCGATGCCGACGTGAAGAAAGCGCTGGGGCCGAAGGCTCTCGTCGAGTACATGGCCGAGTTAAAAATCGACGGCGTTTCGATGGCGCTGATCTACGAGAACGGCTTGCTAATTCGCGGCGTCACCCGGGGCAGCGGTGAGGTCGGCTCGGACGTGACTCACAACATTAAAACCATCGCGGCCATCCCCTTGCGATTGGACACCGACCGCCCCCCGAGGGTGTTCGAAGCTCGCGGCGAGGTGTACATGACTCGGGCCGAGTTGGCCCGCATTAACCAGCAACGCCTCGCGGCCGGCGAAAAGCCGTACGAAAACACGCGCAATACCACCGCCGGCACCCTGAAACTTCTGGATCCCAAGGAGTGTGCCAAACGCAAGCTCAGCTTCTTTGCCTACGCCACGGGCATCGTCGAGGGAATCACCATCACCAATCAGGCCGAGTTGTTCGAAGTGCTCAAGACGTTCGGCTTTCCCGTCAACCCGCATACCAAGCTCTGTAAGTCGATTGATGAAGTGATCGATTACTGCAACGAATGGGCCTCAAAACGGGGCGAACTGCCGTATGACACCGACGGGATGGTCATTAAGGTGAATGACTTCGCCCAGCGGGAGCGGATTGGGTACACGTCGAAAGTGCCGAAGTGGGCCAAAGCGTACAAGTACGAGGCGGAACAGGCCATCAGCAAGTTATCCGCGGTGGAGTTCACCGTGGGGAAGTTCGGTGAGCTGACTCCGGTCGCAATATTCGACCCACCGATCCGGCTGGCCAACACCAATGTCAGCCGGGCCAGTATGCATAATGCTTCGTGGGTCGAGAAAATGGATGTTCGCCTCGGCGACGCCGTGGTTGTCGAGAAAAAAGGCGAAATTATCCCCCAGGTCGTTGGAGTCATCACCGAATCGCGGACCGGTCAGGAGAAGCCGATCCAGTGGCCGCATGAGTGTCCGGTCTGTGGCGGGCCAGTGGTGAAGGAGGAGGGCACCACCAGCTACAACTATATTTGCGACAACCCGGCCACCTGCCCTGGGCAACTCGCCAAACGCATCGAAAGTTTCGCGCGCCGAACTCGCATGGACATCGAAGGACTTGGCAGCGAGGTCGCCGTGCAGCTGGTCGATTCCGGACTGGTGAAATCGATCCCCGATCTGTACCGCTTGACCAAGGACCAACTGCTCACGCTGGATAAGTTCGCCGAGACCCGCGCCCAGAAACTGCTCGACGGCATCGCCGCTAGCAAAAACCGGGGGCTGGCCCGATTGCTCGCCGGGTTGTCCATTTACTCGGTAGGGGAAAGCATGGCCGAGGAACTCGCAGCGGCGTTCGGTAGCCTCGATGCCATCATCGCAGCCACACCCGAACAGATCGCCCGGGTCAAGGGCTTCGGCCCCAAACGGGCGCAGTTCGTCCGGCAATATTTCGATAGCGACATCGGCAGGAAAACCGCTGCCGAGTTAAAGGCTCTGGGTGTGAAGACAACCCAGGACACGAAGACGCTCCCCGGCGGCGGGTTGCCGCTAGCCGGCAAAACCATCGTGGTTACCGGTTCACTCGTGAACTACGATCGGGCCGGCATCGAGCAGGCAATCAAGGACGCTGGCGGCAAACCGACCAGTAGCGTATCGAAAAAGACCGACTATGTTCTGGTTGGCTCCGATCCGGGTAGCAAACTCGCCAAGGCCAAGGAATTAGGCATCACAATTATTAATGAAGCCGAGTTCCTGAAGATGCTCGGGAAATGAGGCTCGACCGGACGATCGAGATCGGGTTCACGGAGGTGAGATGGACGGAGGTTCCCATGACAACGCACGAGCGAATTGGGCTGACTGTGTTCAAGAATTGCTCCCGAAAAGCGAATTACAGAATTATCCGGTCATTAGGCTTGAGAACGTCTGTGCGGAATCGCACAGTTTTTGAGATCGATTTCTGACATTTATCCCATCGAGGGAGGCTCACCCGTGTCACAGTCGCTGTCGCGGTGGCAGGCGATTCTGCTGGGCCTGGTCGTGGTCTTGAGTTTGGCCGTTGGGGTGTTCGGCATCGCGCGGATTGCTCACAAGCAAGGACTGTGGGCCGAGACATTCGAGCTGACGGCCGGCTTTCCCGAGGTGCATGATGTCACGTTAGGAACACCGGTACGCATTCGCGGGCTGGATGCCGGACAGGTCGTCGGTATCGAGTATCCCGAGCAGGACGGCCCCGGGGCGGAGGTAACGCTGCGGCTGCGGCTGGAGAGCCGGTTCGCCAACCGCCTCTATGCCGACGCTACGGCCCAAATCCAAACCTCGGGCCTGCTGGGTTCCCGGGTAATTGCTGTTCATCCGGGCAATCCCGAGCGTGGCATTTTGACCGGGGGTCGGCTCCGGGGTCAGAAGCCCTTCAATCTGGATGAAGCCGTGGCCGAGGTGCGAGGCACAGCGGCGGAGCTGCGAGGGCTCGCCAACGAAGCCAAGGAACTGGTCAAGGACGTGCGGGAAAGCAATGGCACGATGATGAAGCTTTTGCGCGACGACGATCTTTACCAAGACGCCAAGGCTCTGATTAGCCGGGCGGATCACGCGATCGGCACGCTGGAAGGTGAGGTAAGCGGGCTGCGCGGCTTTGTTCAGGATGGCCGCGAAACCTTGCGCTCGGTGCGGCAGGGCACCGACGCCCTGGGCAAGATGCCGATTGTTCGCAACTATGTGGAGAATTCGGTCGAGTTGCTGGTGCGGCCCAATCATCATCGCACCAGCTGGATGTACAAGACCGGGGATTTGTTCGAGCCCGGCACGGCAACCCTGTCGTACGAGGGGCAAGTTCACCTGAACAATTTGACACACTCGCTGAAGGCCAACGGGCATAAGCAGGCCGACATTGTTGTCGCGGCCTTCTGGGATCCCAGCGACAAGACGCAAACCCCCGCTTCCGCACTCGAACTGACCCGCAGGCAGGCGGAAGCGGTGATCGCCCACTTCAAGATTTGCAATGTTCACAAGATCGGTACGTTTTCTCGTCGCAAGCTGACCCCGCTGGGCATGGGCATCAGCCCCTCGCCCGTGGTCGAGGTGGAACCACTCCCGTGCTGCGCGATCCAAGTACTTCTATTCACACCCTATTAACATGATTATCCCACCAGTCGAAGAGCTATGTTCGATGAGCCGGCCCAATTCCAAGCGGCCTCTGCAGGCGGCATCGCAGTTGTTTGCCAGCGCCACGCAAGTGGGTTGTGTCCGGAATCAGATCAATTTCTGCATTTATCGAAATGGGATTGTGTACAATTCTGCGTCCGTAATCGAAGTTCCTTGTGATGCTCCTGGTTCGCACCACCCGCTTGCCAATGACGACGACTCCGGACCTGCCGCCTCTGACACCGGCCGACAAGGTACGGGTGACTCTCCTGTATCATTTCACCCGGTTGCAGTTGCCCCAGATTCACATCGCGGAACCGAAATTTGTCATGCACCTGGACCGTTCCTTCCGCTTGTTTTTGCCCAAGACGCCCGAGCCGGTGTCGTGGTCGGCCTACCTGGAAGGCCTGTACGCGGTCGATTGGGCCGTCTGTATCGGCTGCCTGGAGGGGCAAACAGCCGCTTGGGAAACACTGTTCAATGCACGCAAGGATCGCAGCGATTGCTTACTGGTCGATGCACTGCGGGCCCGGGCGGTGCGGCTGTACCCGCGGGACGAAGAACGCCAGGACACCGCCATTACTGAATTCTGGAGCAACTTGATTGTCCCCGAGGTGGAGGGGAGCTTGCCGATCCTGGCCCGGTACGATGGCTGCCGGCCACTGGTTCCCTGGCTGATTCGGATCTTTCAAAACTGGCATCTCTCCAAGCTGCGGCAAGGCAGTGGGGTGTCGGCTCTGCCCGACGAAGATCTAGCAGTCCCAATGAACACACGGCCCACAACGGATCCAACGGGCCGCTGGCATGAGGTATTCGTTCAGGCGGCGCGCGACTGGTTGGGCACACTGGACGACGAAGAACGGCTGCTGCTCGGCTTACGCTGGCGGTATCGGCTGAGTCAGCGGGAAGCGGCCAAGCTCTTCGAGTTGAACGAGGGGACGCTCACACGCCGGACCGACAAGCTCCGGGACCGGGCACTGGCGGCGATCAGTGAGCGGCTCGTGGCCGACGGTTGGACCGGCGACAATCTGGAAGAATTTATTTTAACGGAACTGGGACCACTCCTAACCGACGATCCCCGACTGTCGGCCGATGCCCTCGGCCGGATCCTCGCTGCCCGGGGCAAGCCATTGCCATCGGGAGGTTAGATCGGCTGCCAGCCCTGAACCGGCTTCGGACCGGCCCGCCCAAGCGGTAGCGAATCCGTGCAACTGGGTCGAATTTACCCCACCCAGTTGGAATCACTGGGAGTGTAACTGACCAATTCCTGGGGGGTAAACCACAGAGCGATCTCGGCGACGGCGTTTTCTGGACTATCGCTCCCGTGGACCAGGTTGTTCTGAACGCTGAGCCCGAAGTCGCCGCGGATGGTACCCGGCGGGGACTTAGCTCCGTCGGTCAACCCCATGATGGCCCGGCAGGCGTTGATGGCTTCCCGCCCTTCCCAGACCATGGCCACGGTGGGGCCGCTGGTCAGAAACGACAGTAAACTCTCGTAGAACGGCTTGCCCTTGTGGACAGCGTAATGCTTCTCGGCGAGTTCCCGACTGGGGGTAACTAGTTTCAAGGCCACGAGCCGCAGGCCCTTCCGCTCGAAACGGGCTGTAATTTCGCCGACCAGCCGGCGTTGAACCGCATCGGGTTTCAGGAGGATCAAAGTTTGTTGCATCACGCGCTCTCGGTTTGGGACGGGAGGAGACCAGTTGGTGTCATGGTGCGAACCGGCAGGGAAATCGTCCACTAGTCGGCGCTTCCGACCGTGCGGCGGGTGTGGTAAGAAGAAAGCTTCCCGTGCTCTGCCAGACGCACCATGATCACGCACAGCCACAAACTCATTCTCCCATCGGATGCCAACCACCACGGCACCCTGTATGCCGGCGCGATGCTACGATTTACACTGGAAGCCGGCTATGCCACAGCCTGGAAGCACATTGGCCCCGAGGCCAACCTGGTGCTGCGCCGGGTGCTCAACATGGAGTGTTTGCGACCGGTACCAGTCGGAGTGGTCGCCGAGATTCAGGGAGCGGTTTTGCATCAAACAGCAGCGTACCTGGTGTGTGGGCTGGTCGGTGTACCCCTGGAAGCCGAGGCTGGACCCTGGGTCGAAGCCTTGCTGGGCTTCGCCCAGGTGGACGCGGACGGCCGGCTGACGCACTTTCCCACCAATCTACCCGATATCCGCCATCCCGGCGGGGAAATCTGGGCGCGGCTCGATACCCGTCTGAAGAAACTGTTGCGACTGCGGTAGCCAGTCCGAGGGTGATGCTAGGGGGATTCACCTGCCAATTCATACAATCATTCTTTGTCCGTTACACCAGCCGTCTGGCTCCATCGTTTGCCCGAGTGCTACCATGACGAGTGCCGCCTCATCATTCGAGGTCGATACCCGCGCTGCTACCGACCGTCTGCTTCGCTTCCTCGCTGTACCCGGTATTACCGGACACGAAGAGGCGATCGCCAAGGAGATTATCGCCAGCCTCAAGGAGGTGGGAGTACCGGCCAAGGCGATTGCATTCGACGCTGCTCATACCCGCATTCCCGAGCCAACCCAAACGGGCAATTTGATCGTCAAATTGCCCGGCACCGGGAAGAAGTCGGCCAAACCCTTGCTGTTCATGACTCACATGGACACCGTGCCACTGTGCGCGGGGGCCAAGCCGAAAGTGCAGGGGAAGCGTATCGTCAACGAACTGGAGGGAACCACGGCCCTGGGCGGCGACAACCGCACCGGCTGCGCGGTGCTGGTGACCTTGGTTGCGGAGTTGCTGCAGCAGAAACTGCCCCACCCGCCGCTGACGCTGCTGTTCACGGTTCGTGAAGAGAGCGGGCTGTTCGGAGCCAAGCACCTCAACCCGGCCGAACTGGGTGGCCCGCAGATGGGATTCAACGTGGATGGCCGCTCCGCCGCTGACGTTACCATCGGTGCAATCGGGGCCGATCGCTGGACCGTCGATATTCGGGGCAAAGCCTCTCACGCCGGGGTGGCTCCCGAGCGGGGTATTTCGGCCACCCTGGTGCTGGCGCTGGCGATGGCCGAGGTGTACGATAACGGCTGGTGGGGGAAAGTGATCAAGGATGGTAAAGAAGGCACTAGCAACATTGGGTTTGTTGGCACCGTGGACGGCAAGAGCGCGGGCGACGCGACCAACGTGGTAACGGACTTTGTCCACGTTAAGGGCGAGAGTCGCAGTCACGACGCCAAGTTTGTTCGCGAGATCAGTGCTGCTTTCAAAGCCGCATTCACTAATGCCGCCAATCGTGTCAAGGATCACGACGGTCGGCATGCCAAAGTCCGGTTCACTTCGCGGCTCGATTACTTGCCGTTCCGGCTTCCTGAAGAGTCTCCCGTGGTGCGGCGAGCGGCGGCGGCGGTGCGAGCTATTGGCCGGGAACCGATCCTACGGGTCACCAACGGTGGCCTGGACGCCAACTGGATGGTCAAGCATGGTATTCCAACCATTACCTTCGGTGCCGGTCAGAACGAGATTCACACGGTCAAGGAGTACGTGGACCTGACCGAGTTCGAGAGTGGGTGCCGTCTGGCTCTCGCGCTGGCTGCCGGCGACCTGTAGCCCGCCGGCCCTAGGAGCAAGATTTATCGATTATACCGGCTCTGCGAAGAGTAGCGGGGATATGGTCAGCCAGATTGATTGAATCGGTCCGTCTTATCCAGACCAATCACTTCAAGCAGTGTGAACGGACGATCCCTCAAGACACAGGAAGGCGGCACGGTGGCAGCAACCGTCACGCTCCGTCTGTCGTGTTTCAGGGAGGAAATTCATGAAATGGTCTTTCCGTTCAGCCACAGCGGCCCTCGGGTTGGGGATCGCTGCCACTAGCGTGGCCCAGCCGCCCACTGAATTGCCTGCAATCCCAATTGCGCCGAGTAAGGTCACGCCTCCGGGACCTGCCATTGCTGTCTCACCGGTGCCAGTCCCGTCAGCCACACAGCCTACGAAATTGGCCAACCAGCCCCCAAAATCGGACAGTCCGGTACCGCCGAACACGGCCCCGCCGCCGCGTGGCCCGTCGGACGCCCCGGTTGTCATCGGTCCCGATCAGCCGGTTGACGTGGTGCCTGAACACCTAGGGTCATACACGCCGGGCTGGAGCGAATTCGACCTGCGACCAGCCTATCCGGGGCAAGGCGTTCCCTGCGGCCACGGCTGCAAATCGCTCGGTGATGTCGTGATGCCCTCGCTGATCACCCTTTTCCCACAGGACGGCCGATTCCGGGTCTACGGCTGGGCGGACACAGGCATTGCCATCAACGTATCAAACCCTGGCAGCAAGTATAACGGGCCCTACAGTGCGGTGGATCGGACCCAGGAATGGATGTTCAATCAGAGCTACACGGTCCTGGAGCGGTTACTCCCCACCGACGGCTCTATCGGCTGGGGCTTTCGAGCCGATTTGCTCTTCGGACAGGACTTCTTTCTGCCGCAATCCCGGGGCATTGAACTAGACCCCAGTGGCAATCAGCGTTGGAACGGCACCTATTACGGGCTGGCACTCCCCCAATCGTATCTCGAACTGGGTTCGGATGTGTGGTCGCTGAAGGTTGGCCGGTTCTACAGCCCGGTTGGCTATGAGTCGGTCATGGCACTGAACAACTTCTTCTACACCCACGCCTACAGTTACATGTTTGGTCAGCCATACACGCTGTGGGGCGGTTTGCTGACCGTGCAACTGACGAAAAACTGGCAGTTGCTCGGCGGCTTGACCAACGGCTGGGACACCCTGGTTGGCGATTTCAATAACCTGAACGCATTGGGCGGGATCAAGTATACCTCGGACAGCCGGCACTGGTGGGCGTCGTTCGCGTTGATCAGCGGCAAGAACGACTCGAACCCGGCCCAGCTAGCAAATGTGCCAACGGTAGCCGCCAACCGCACACGCTACAGTCTGCTCTTCGGTCTGTTACCAGGCGGACCCGGCGGAGCCTGGGAATATGTCTTCCATCATTATTACGGCTGGCAGGAAGATGGCACTTCGACCGGCAACTTCGCCCGATGGTATGGCATCGACCAGTACCTCTTCTACCGACTCACAGATACGATTCGGTTGGGTTCTCGATTTGAATGGTTCCGCGACGAGGACGGGACTCGGGTGGGTCTGAACCGCGCCAACAATCCGAATAAACCGCCACTACCCGGTAACTATTTCTCGCTGGCCACGGGCGTGAACTGGACACCTCACCCGAATATTATCCTTCGGCCGGAACTTCGCTGGGATTTCACCAGCAATACCGTCCGCAACGCCTTTAGCGATGGCCGCAACGGGTCACAACTGCTGCTCGCGGGCGACGTGATTATCCGGTATTGAGTGATCGGTGGGCGGCGGCACTCCGGTCTGCGTGGCCCGGCTCTGTTAACCCGTCAAGGCGAGTTGGGCCTGCCCTGACACATGCTCGCCGACGGCTTCATCACACGGTCAGCACGCGGTCCCGGGAAGCCACCACCCAGCGGCCGACGACTTTCCCGCCTTCGGCGACGAGCACCTCCTTGTGCAGCGCAACGGTGGGGCAGATGTGGCCGGGCAGGGCATATACCACGTCGCCGGGTTTGTAGCGATGTGCTGCGGCGGTTTCGACAATCAGGTGCTCCTCGTTGTGTCCAACCGTCTGATATTCCGGGAAATCCAGCAATGTCACTCGTTTTTCCAACACTGGATCGGCGGCCACGGCCTTGTTACCCAGGTCGAGCGTTACGCGGTCGGCTGTAGGTCGGCTGATGACACGTGTCACGAGTACCGCGGCCGGTGTGATGCCAGCCAGATCGGCGTACTTTGGTCCGTAGCCAGCATCATGCAGCACAAACGTGCCAGGGGAACACTCGATGCCCGGCACATCGGTCATGGCCGCATACACCGGGAAGCTCGGTGTACCACCGCAAACCAGCCGCGGGACCGGTACACCCGCCGTCTCGAGTTGCGCTCGCAGGGCCAGCACCGGGGCGAGGAATTCCCGCACAGCCGCTTCTCGGGCCGTCCGGTCAGGTTGGTTATTGTGCCCGTCGTAGATCTGAAAGCCGTTGGGCACCAAGCCGGGTAGATCAGCCGCTTTCTGGTACAGTTCCGCCGCTGCCGCTCCGACCGGAATACCCGTGCGGTGCTGACCCACATCCAGATCAAGCACCACGCCGACTCGCTGCCCAGCGGCGGCAAGTGTCGCCGAAAGTGCAGTCGTGGTCTCCAGGTTGTCGATCAACGTCGAAAAACTCGTATTGGGGAACTTGCGTATCAGTTCAACGAGTCGGCCCAGGTTGGGGCCAACAAGCGGATATGCGATAAGCACATCCGGTGCCCCAACGGCGGCCAGCATCTCGGCCTCAGCGATGGTGGCGCATTTGTGCCGGGTCACACCGGCATCTAGCAACATGCGGGCGATCTCACGGGTCTTGTGGGTCTTGACGTGCGGCCGCAAACGCTGGGGTCCACCGGCCATCTCGATGACCCGAGCAATGTTCCGCCGGATCAGCGCGGGGTAGAATACCAATGCGGGACTGAACACCGACGGCAGATCCGACAAAGCATATTCGGGGTGCATGGGGAAACTCAATGAGTTTGGAGCGATCCGTGGGTGTCAACCCATGGATCCCGATGGAGGAAACAGTGGGCTGACACCGATGGATCGCCACGGTCAATCCTTCTTGGTGGCCAGAAACTCAGTGATCTTGATTTCCAGAGCAGCCATGGCTTCACCGACCTTGGTTGCATCGGCAGTTAGCTTTCGATCGGCCTCTATAGCGGAGTCAAGCGGGGCGACCAGTTCATTGAGTTTCACCGCTGCCCCGCTGAAAATCGACAGGAGCTTTCGCAAGGTGTACTGATCCCCCTGCTTGATGCATTCTTCCACGGCGGAACTGATTGTGGGAAGGCTATCCTTAAAATCGGGGATGGTGGATACGGCGGGCCAGGTTTTCAGCAAGTAGTCGCGGGCTTTGGCGTGTTCGGACGACTTCGGAGTCCACGCGGCCTTCAACTGGTCCCGCTTGGTTTTCACTTCGGGATTATCCGGCAACAAGGTCACGAGTTGATCGTAAGCGTTGATGGCTTCGTCCACTTCCCCTCGGCTGAGCAGAATGGTGATTCGGGCAGAGAGGGCATCGGCCTGCACTTGCCGGGCAATGACCTTGGGGTCGTTCTCCAGAGCGACGACCTGCTCCAGCTTTTTGATGTGCCCTGCCAGTTCCGCGTTGTGCTTGCGGAGCGAGGCCAATTTCTGATCGATCACAGCAAACAAGCGAGGAGCATCAGGCGATGCAGCAGCTTGTTCCTTGAGACGGTTCAGTTCGTCCACGATGGCCTTATCAGCAGCATCCGCAGCTTGAAATCCTCCCCGGGCCCGAGCTAGTGCCTCGGCGTTTTTGAGCTTGTCGATGAGCTTGCCGGTGGCTTCAAAGCAGATCGCCTGGGCATTGTTGGCATCGACCGCTCGGCCGATAACCGCTAGGGCCGCGCGTTCGAAGGCGGCTCGTTCCTCCGCTTTGGGGTCAATCTCAAACGGGAGCGGCACCGGATCAGGACCGAGAACGGGCACGGCGAATAACTTGTTCTGGGTCGGACCGATGGTGACCGTGATGCAGGCGACATGGGCCAGAGGCCGAACCGAACGGAACAAGCCATCACGCAGTTCCAGGGTATCGCGGGCATTGGGCGGCGCCATGAAACCCGCTTCCGTGGCCCGAATACTGACCAGGCCAATGGCTTTCTGCGACGCCGGATCCGCACTCACTAGCCGAACCGTCAGAGGCGATTCAACGGTACCCAGCTTCAGGCAGCGATAACCCACGATTTTGCCGCCGCCAGGAATGGGATTCTTGTACACACTCAACGGCGTACACCGCAGTGTGCCATCCCGGCCAACTTCGCTCACCCGCAAGAAGGTGTAGGGCCGTACCGTGGACGTCAGACCCGCCGGCGGTACCGACCCCACCGGCGGAGCGATGATTTTACCGGTGGCCGTGCGCAAGGGCGGCGGGGCTGGGCGATCGGTCTTGCGAACTTCAGCAACGGCAAAAACATCCCCCGGATTGACGAAGCGCTCCAGCGACCCCAGTTGCCCACCACGGATAAGCACCGCCACCTCGTCCGATTTCCCAAGCACTGGTTCAACTGTGCCCGCCAGGCCAAAATCCCGATCCAGCATCAAGCCGGCGGTTCGGCCAACCAGTTCAGGCGCTCGAACACTTTGCTTGCGGACGACCGGCGAAGCTAGCCCGGTGAAGCCGTCGTGTTGACGGGCTTGCAGGTTGAACTGCCCATCTTGGTAGTCAATCCGCAAAAAGTGCGTTTTGGCACCGGTCAGGTCCCGGGGGGCCGTCAAGGCGTCGAACCCTTTGTCATCAAATTGCTGCCAGAGCGGATCCCAGCGATCCCGAGGCAGCTCGGCCAGATCAATCACCTCCACTGTACCCAGATTGCCTAGCGCCGGCTGCAAGGCCGCGGAGAGATCCCGTCGAAGCTGATCGCGAAATGCCGCTGAGAGCAAAGGATGCGGTCGGGTTTTGAGCACCACCCGCCACAGATAGGGCGTTTTCAGCTCGGGGTCAATCTGCGCGGCAACCGGGGAAACTGCGATGAAAACAGCTGCGGCAGCGAGGGTTCGGATCGGCATGTGGTTGTCTCCAGCAGTGGAGACATCTTACCAGAATCTGAACAGCTCCGGGAGTGCGTGTCCAATCGAAAGCCGAAGGTTCAAACTCCGAACAACATAAAAACCCGGCCCGGTTGTAACCGGGCCGGGACACACATTCGGACGGACGGGGTCCGAACGGTCGAGGTCACATCTTAGTGGCAGCAACCCGCAGCAGCGCCCGCGACAGCTGGAGCCGCGCAACCGCAATCGCTACCCTTCTTGCCGAAGCCACTGAACAGTCCGCCACTGAAGAGCCGCTTGCCGCTGCTGGCGCACGGATCGGCACACGGATCAGCACAATCGTTCTTGCTGCACAAACTAGCCAAGCGTGACCGGAGCCGATCCAGCAAGCTGACCCGGCAGGAGTCGGCGCACAGATCGCCGCAAGGGTTGTGGCAAGCCGGAGCGCCCGGAGCGGGGACACACACCACCTTCTCAACTTGCTGCGGAACCAGTTTGCAAACCTTGACGGTCTGCTGAACCGGCACGCACACGGTCACGCAGCGGGTGGCTTGATACGGTACGCACTTCTTAACATTCACAGTGCAAGTCACAGTCTCGACAGTGGGAACGCAGCGAGTGCGAGTCACGGGGCAGGTCACTTGCTTGCTGACGCATTCCATCACCGTCACCGTTTTCTGGACCGGCACACACTCGTAAGCGGTCACGGTCTTCTGAACCGGCGCACACTCATAGGCGGTCACGGTCTTCTGAACCGGCACACACTCGTAGGCGCACACGGTCTTCTGAACCGGCACACACTCATAGCTGCAGACAGTCTTGACTACCGGGACACATTCGGTGATCTTCTTGCAAACCGTAACCGGCTCGCAGATGGTCTCACGGTGCTTCTCGGTCACGCACCGAGTTTCGTACTCCGGGCACGGGTTGTAGCACGGGTCGCAGATCTTCTTGATGCGATCAGCAAAGCTGGGCCGCTTCTCGACACAGGTCGGCACGGACACTTTGTGAGTGACCGTCCGAGTTCGCATCTCGGTCACCATCACCTTCTTGTGTTGCACTTCGTTGACGACGATTTGCTTCTGCACTGGCCGTCGCTCCATCACAGTCACCGTCTTCTGAACCGGAACCTTCTCCATGACCGTGACTTGCTTCTGCACCGGCACTCGCTCCATCACAGTCACAGTCTTCTGAACCGGTTGCCGTTCCATGACCGTAATCGTCTTTTGAACGGGAACACGCTCTGTTACAGTGCGGGTTTCATTGACCGTTTCCGTGACCATACGGTTCACCGTCACCTGCCGTGTCACTGTCTCGGGCACGGTTTCCATTCGGTACGCGGTGTAGGTCTGCATCTGCTGTTGCTGTTGCATGACCGTCACGGTCTGGTCGACCATGGTCGGTACATACTCGGTGACTGTTACCCGTTGCGTCGTGTATCCGGGTGGAGCCACGATCGTACCAGTACCCGCACCACCGGTACCGTTTCCACTCGTGCCAGTACCGCCCATGCCAGTACCGCCCATGCCAGTACCGCCAGCACCCGTACTGCCCATGCCAGTACCACCAGCACCCGCCCCAGCAGCTCCACCGACCGCAATGCCGGCAGCACCGCAGTCACAGCCATTGGCAGTCGAGCCGCCGCGCTTTCCAAACAGCTTGCCGCCGAACGCATGAGCATCGCCGGCCACCAGGCCGACGAGACCGATACATACGCCGGTCATTATCCACTTCTTGAACCGCCGAACGCTCATTGGGTACCCCCACTTGTTCCGGGTTCCCGCATCCTGCCCCCACCGTCGCGACCGTCCGTTCGCCGCTGACAACGGAGGAGACACCACGATGCTTGCGTAAGTTATGACCGCGCCCACGCCCGGAGGGAAATCACGGACGTCTGAGTCGAGCGCTAAAAGTGCCTCACGTGCGCCGAGATGCGCCATCTGAGAAAAATAGTAGGGTTGTGCGAGATAGTTTTATTAGTCGGTATCCATGTATTATGGCGGTTGGAGGCCGCTCACTGACTCGATAGGATCGGCACGCTCGTGCGCAGGTGATAGGGCAGGTAAAATCGAACGTCGCGCAGAGCTCGCTGTCAACGTTACCGTCCCGCCGCTGTCCGGACCGGTCATGCCTCCTGGCTGCCCCGGTACATCCCAAGGTAGCTATGGTATCGCCGCGAACTGATTTGGCGGCGAGCCACAGCGGTCTTCACCGCACAACCGGTCTCGTGAGTATGAGTGCAGTCTGGAAAGTTGCACAATGGCACAAAAGGACGAAACTCGGGGAAAAATCCCTCCACCTCGCTAGGCTGGGTATTCCACAGCTGCAGTTGCCGCACCCCCGGCGTATCGACTACCCAGCCACCCGACTCCAGCTTGATCAATTGTGCATAAGTCGTGGTGTGCCGTCCCTTCTCACTGGCTTCGCTCACCGATTTGACCGCCAGACCCAAACCGGGTTGGACGGCATTGAGCAGCGAGGACTTGCCCACGCCGGATTGTCCTGAGAACACGGTCGCACGGCCCCGCAGGAATTCCCGCAATCGGTGAATGCCCAGCCCCGTAACCGCACTAGTGAGTAACACAGGAATATCAAGCTGGGCATACGCTCCAATAAGCGGTTGCAGTTCCACCGTATCCGCAAGGTCCGCCTTGTTCAAACATACTAGCGGCTTCAGGCCGCCTTGCTGGGCAACGGCGAGGTAGCGATCGATAAGATGCGGTTTCAGATCGGGCTGGACCAGGGAAACCACGATGGCCACCTGATCGACATTGGCGACGACAACGTGTTCACGGCGGCGACTGGCTCGTGTGAGCACCCCGCGGCGGGGTTCAACCCGCTCGATCATGCCTTCGGGTAGCGACGATGGCAATCGCGGTTCCGAACCCGGTCCTACAGCCCCGGCCGGGCGGTCCGACACGGGATTGGGAATAGGCTCAGCGATTTCCCTCAACTCCGGTTCCGAAAAGCCCATGCCGACGCCGGCAGGGCGCACCCACACGATATCCCCCGTGGTGACAACATTGCGTTCGTCCGTAGCGAGGCTCTTCAGCAAGCGGCGCACTGCGCAACGGTACAGCTGGCCATCGTCGGTCTCGACAATTGACGCCAAGCCGTGAACCCGCAACACCCGACCCCGGATACATTCGCTCGGGTCCACGGCTGGCATTCCTGTTGTGTCGGTTTCGTCCTGTACTACCGTCCGGTACCGCGACAGATCGCCCTTCGCTCGCACCCGTTCCGTCGTTCGGGCGTCCTCGGCCGTACCGTCCTGATAGGCTCGGGTCAGATCTTTCTCACGCGGTGGTTTGGCGCGGTTCTTCCGGAACTCGACCCGAACCTTCTTTTTCTTGTTGCTCATGCTGGTATTGTAATCCGTGGCCTGGTCCAAATTCTGCTACCTGTCCCGCCAAGGAGCCTTTCCCATGCGTTCCTACAGGTTGTTCGTCCTCACCGTACTGACCGGGGCCGTGGCTCCGCGGTTCGCCTTAGCCGACGACGTGAGCGTCACGAAAGGTCCTGACACCATCGAGTTCCGGGTGGGCCAGGAGCTGGCTGGGGCGTACCAGTTCGCTGGGACCGTGCCCCGGGAAAAGGGTGAGGGCCGCAAACCGCTGCCCAAGCCGGTGCTCTGGCCTTTAGCTGCCCCCGGCGGCATCACCGTCACGGCGTTTGCTCCCAGCGACCATATCCACCATAAGTCGGTTTGGTTTTGCCATGGGGACGTGATCCCCGAGGGTGTGGAGCTGAAGGTCAAGTCCGGCGATAAGCGGGTCAAGGGAGTCGATTTCTGGTCGGAATCCCCGAATCATGGTTGGATCGTATGTACCCAGGTAGGAGAGCCACAGGCAGTCGGCAAGGGCCACAGCAAGGTCGAGACCCGAAACGAATGGAAGACCCCGGATGGAGTCAAGATTCTCGATGAAACTCGAGTGATTCACTTCATCAACCAGCCCGAGGGGCGGCTGTTTGTGTTTGAGATCTCACTCCGCGCTTCGATCAGCCCGGTGGTATTTGGTGACACAAAGGAAGGTTCGTTCGGTATTCGCGTCCACCCGGAATTACGACCCACGACCAAGGAAGGAGCCACGATTACAACTGCTGACGGCAAGACGATTGCGCCACCAGTGAAGGACAACCTGGCCATCTGGGGCGAGCCGACGGCGTGGGTCGATTACTCGGGCCGGGTGGACGGCAAGGCGGTGGGTATCGCAGTGTTCGACCATCCGGATAACCCGCCGGCCAGTTGGCATGCCCGCGCTTATGGACTGAACGCTGCAAACCCATTCGGCCGTGCTGCCAGCGGGTTCCCCTCCCAAAAAGGCAAAACAGACTTACTCCGGCTCGAGAAGGGTGGGGAACTCAAGCTCAAATATGGCGTTTATGCCCACACCGGTGACGCCAAGACTGGCAAAGTGGCTGAGGCATTCGCAGCATTTAAGAAATGATCACATGATTCACGGCCACTCGGAAGAACGGCAGTCTCAACGTTCGTTCGGTGAGGCGTGGGCAGGCACAATGCCGGCTCCACCCCTGCCTCCGCACTCAATCCCTCCACACCCCACAAAGGGGGAGGCCAGAGGGTATCAATCATCCAGTTCGCGGTGGATTCGGTCGAACTGATCGGCACAGTGGCTGAAGACCTCCAGCAGCGCCGGGTCGAATTGGCCGTTCGAACCTTCGATCATGGTCATGACGGTGGTGGGGTGCGTGAGCCCCGGCTTGTAGATTCGTCGGCTGCGCAGGGCGTCGTACACATCCCCAATCGCCACCAGGCGGGCCGCCAGAGGAATATCCACACCAGCCAACCGATCCGGGTAGCCCGTTCCGTCCCACCGCTCATGGTGGTGCCGGGCAATGTCGATCGCCATGTGCAAAAAGCCAATGGCAAAAGGGTGTTGCTGGGCCACTTCACGCAAGGTATCGGCCCCAATGGTGGTGTGAGCTTGCATCACGAGCCGTTCGTTTGGATCAAGCGGACCGGGCTTGTTCAGGATGAAATCCGGAAGCGCTGCCTTGCCGATATCATGCAGGGGTGCGCAATCTTCCAGCGTGCGGATAAACGTGGCGTCCACAACAGTGGCGAACGCTGGGAGCGTTGCGGCTTCCTCGGCCAACACCTTGCAGTACCGCTGCAAGCGCAGCAGATGCGAACCGGTCTCCGCTGAGCGGTGTTCGACCAACTTGGCCAGCGCGAGCACCAGCCCATTGCGAGCCCGGAGCAATTCTCCGTCGCGCGCTTCCACGATTTGCTCCAGTTCGCTATTGAGATAGAGCAGTTGCCGGTTCAACACATCCGAGCGATCCTGGGCGTCCTTAAGTCGTAGCGCGGCCTTCACCCGGGCCCGCAATTGCACCATGCTGAATGGCTTGGTGAGGAAGTCGTCGGCTCCTGCTAGCAAAAGGTGGGACAGCTCATCCCCATTGGCAGCTCCGGACAACATGAGCACCTTCAAGTGGGACGTGGGCGGTCGTTGGCGGAGTCGGCGCAGCACTTCCTCGCCGTTGAAACCGGGTAAGTCCACATCCAACAAGACCAGATCGTAGGGAGCCTGGGCAGCCACGGTGATGGCCTCCGGCCCGGAGCCTGCCTCATCGCAAGCGTAACCTTCCGCGACCAGAGCGATTCGGCACAGACGACGAATGTCGGGTTGATCGTCTACGATCAGCACGCGATTGGGGGCGATTTCGGCAGTTGGTCGGATCGCTTTCTCGACCGGAGTTGCTTGGCCGGTGGCCATCGGACTGGTGCGGCCCGTCGAGCCGAGCGGGCTAGCCCGATTCCCAGGCAGTTCACAGCGAGACGCGGTACCCGGCAAATAGAGCTGCAACGCCCGCATGACTGCCTCTGCTGTGGGATACCTTTGGGCAGGGTCAATGGCCATCATTCGGCTAAGAACCGCATCCAGCCCAGCTGGAATATCCGGACGGATGGCCCGGGCTGCCGGTGGTCCTTGGGCGTAGGTGGCCAAGTCCGTGAACGGCACCTGTCCGGTGATCGCGTAAAACAGGGTCGCCCCGAGACCGAATACGTCGGCACGGGCATCCACGCTATGGGCATTCCGGACCTGTTCGGGGGCCATGTAACCCACGGTTCCCAGTTGCACTCCGCTACGCGTCAAGCGGTCTTCGCCGGGAAAGCGAGCCAAGCCGAAATCCAGTAGTTTGGCCTGACAATCCCGAGTCACGATGATGTTACTAGGCTTGATGTCCCGGTGGACCAAGCCGTGCCGGTGGGCTTCGATCAGCGCATCGGCAATCTGATACATCAGTTGGCACGCGAGGTCTACCGCCAGTGGCGCGTGGGCGGCGGATTGTTCCAGGTCGGTTCCTTCAACCAATTCCATCACGAAGTAGGGAATAGCCGGTTGATCCGGCCCCCGGGCCGGTTCCTCACCCGCGTCGATAGCGGAGACGATGTTGGGATGCTTGAGCTGACCAACAGCTCGGGCTTCCTGAAAGAAGCGCGCCAGTGTCCGCGCACTCTGGTCGGGTGAGGGATGCAGCGCCTTGATGGCAACGGGTGTGCGCAGTTGGCGATGTTCGCCACGGTAGACCACACCCATCCCACCGCTACCGATCCGTTCTAATACCCGGTAATTGCCCAGTAGTAACCCATGGATCCGACCAGTTTTGATCCGACTAGCCTGATACGAGGTCACGAGCCGGGCAGCGATCAACCGGTCCAGCAACTTCGCCTCGTCCTGCTCGTTTTCCAGTGCGTGCTGCTGTTCGGCGGGAAGGGCCTCAAATTCCTCCGCCGGTACCACGCTGGTGTCGAGCAAGTAATGGAGCAGATGCGATGTAGCCGAGAGTGGCGGCAGCGCAGGGACGGCAAGATCGAGCAACTGAGCAGGGCGAGTGACAGAGATACCCACGGCTCATCGGCTCCGTGTATCACGATGCAGGCGTCATCCGTCGCTAGGGGGCAACGTCGGCCGAGCGGACGTTCCTCGTGAATCCCTCACGATAATGCAATCATCGTTCCCGTTACGATTGTAAATCAGTTCTGTAAGGTCTGAGGGGCGAGGTAGAAAAAAATACCCAGCCTCACAGGCTCAAATCGTGTCGATTGCGATCCAGATGGGAATTTTCGCGCCGGCGTCGGATTGTCAGCGGAGTTTGGCCTGCTTGAGCAACTCGTCGATCCACGCTTGGTTTGCCTCACTCAGGGGAACATCGGGAGGCGGCGGCGACTTGTAGTCGATCTGCGAAGCGAAGCCGCCCTGGTCGTAGGCACGGGTAAACGCCGCTTGCAGGTCCACCAGAGTATCCCGATCGTCGGTCGCCAGAGGCAGTTTGAACTTGGGTAAGCGTTTTTGAATTGTGGCGGTGTAAATCTCATACCGGTCGGGGGCCGTCGCCCGAGTCACGGACACGGCGTGATCGAATTCTGGTAGCCCTTCCCGAGAGTAGGTCAGTGTCGGCTTACCTTGCAAGACCAGATCAATCTCGACGATCGCCGCCCGTTGGAGCACTGCTTCGCGGCGTTTATCGAGATACGCTTGCCGACCAGCTGGGGTAGTCTTATTCGCCGGACTGACCACTTCCAACAGCGTCACCAGCTTGTTGTCGGACCGGGACCGAATCTCGATGAACTCCTCAGCGAATTCCTCACGGATGATCGATGTGAACAAAGGCATTTCGGAAACGTAGCTGCGCGTGCCGACACGAGCCCGGTAGCGGTCCACCAATCCCGGTAACAGGATCTGATAGAGGCAAGCCAACAACTGGTGTTGGAACGCTGGCCACAATTGGGGGTGTTCCAGGTACGGATCCATTCCCGGGAATGGGCTAGGCATGGAAAACCTCTCCGAGTCTCGAGCCACCCCCGGTTCCGCACGGGGTCCGCTAGCCGCAAGCAGGGCCAGCAGCAGGACAAGACGACCTAGTAGGCTCGGGGTTGTATTCGCTCGCGCATTGTACCGAATACTTCGTCTACGCGGGAAGAGGGCGAACAAACTCCGGAGCATTCACTCAATCGCGACCAAATTTCCAGCGATTCATCAATCCTTTATCTAATTCACGCCATTTTCGCTGGATTCGTTCTGATAATACAGGTTGCTGCAAGGAGCGTCCGATGCAGACGTTTCAATCGAGTGATACCGCATTTGAGGTTTCTATGAATCGGTACCAGCCTCGTGCTTTTACGCTTATCGAATTGTTGGTCGTCATTGCCATCATCGCTATTCTCATCGGGTTATTGCTACCGGCCGTGCAGAAGGTGCGAGATGCAGCAGCCCGAATGAGTTGTCAGAACAACATGAAACAATTGGGTTTGGCCGCCCACAACTACGAAAACGCCGTCGGCAAGCTGCCACCCAGCCTCATTGTGGAACTTGGTTCCGCCCCCGGGCAACCAGGCAACCCCGGCTTTCCGTACCCCGGGATTGTTCACTCCTGGGCGGTGAACTTCTTGCCATACATTGAACAGGACAACGTAGCACGGCTTTACGACATGCGATTCCCGTGGATGTCGAGCCCGGCGATTGTACCTGGCACACCAAACAACCAGCTAGCACTCCAAAACCCGATCAAGACGTTTATCTGCCCGGCTGCACCCGGTGGCATGGAGCGGCGGGTGAGTGGCACGTTTAACTTCGGAGCTAATTTCCCGTATCAGAACCTGGCAGTCACCGACTACGCAACCTGCAGCTCGATCAACCAGGGGTCGATCACGTTCTTCGGATATCCGGCGGGAACGAGCCAATTGCAACTCTGGAGCGCCATGCGGCCGCAATTGCGCGGTGCGGGATTGGCCCTGATTGGGTATCCGCCGACCGAGCCGTTCACCATCACAGCCATCACCGACGGGACCAGTAATACCATCCTGCTCTGCGAGGACGCCGGCCGACCCACCTACTACATTGGCGGGGCAGCGAACAGCAGCCGTACGCTGCGGGACGGTGGTTGGGGCCACCATGAGAATGATTATGGTCTCGACGGAGCGGTCAGCAAAACCAACCCGTCCTCGCCGGGCAACTGCGTCATCAACTGCCACAACGACAACGAGACGTACTCCTTCCACACCAGCGGGGCTAACCACGTGTTCACCGATGGCAGTGTGCGGTTCATCCGCGACTCAATCAGCCCACAGGTTTATGCGGCCCTAATTACCGCCCAGGGAGCGGGGCTAACCGCGGCCGAAATCAGCCCCAACACGGACTGATCCCTTAGCCCCCCGGCTTCGCCCCACGTCGGCGAAGCCGGCTTTCCCCAACTCTCTCTCCCCCAGGCACCCAACCCCAATGATCCTACGCCAAATCGTTGTCCCCGCCTTCGTCCTGATCGTCGCCCTAACGCTCACCGGCTGCGGCAACACCAAACCGGAAGCGATTCCGGCCAGCGGCAAGGTGCTGTTCAACAAGACGACTCCGCCCGTCGGGGCGCTGGTGGTCTTCCACCCCGTCGATCCCGATCTGGAGAAGCGGATCGGCGGCAAGCCCTTCGGCAAGGTAAAGGACGACGGGACGTTTACCCTGACCACCTACACCGAGAACGACGGAGCCCCGGAGGGCGAGTACGGCGTCACCATCGACTGGCGGGTGTCACCCCGGGCCGGCAAACTGAACCTGGGCGGCGAGGATAGCGGCGAGGATCGCACCGGCGGCGGGATATCCAAGCTCAAGCCGAAGTACGGCAACCCCCAACAGCCATTTACCCGCGTAACCGTCAAAAAGGGAGATGCCAACCAGTTCACCTTCGATGTCGATTAACTGCCATTCCACCACCTCGCGGGACATGGGCGGGTGGAAAGCCACGCCTTGGCCCCATCCCCTGATTCCTGTTTCCGTGTCCGGATCACGATCGGCGTTGCACTCCTCGTCCAGCAACGTATCATGAGAATTTATTGCATCCGCAACCTCGTAATCCGGTTACCGGAAAGGCTCCTTTGATGGCCAAGACCCTCGAACGGCGAATCCCTGACACGGCTGACCTGCACCCCACCTGGAAATTGCATGACGCTTATGAAACCTACGGGGTCAAAAACTGGGGTAAGGGCTACTTTGGCATCAACAAACTGGGTCACCTTACCGTCCATCCGCACAAGGATCCGGAGCGCTGTATCGATCTTAAGGAGCTCGTCGATCAAATCCGTACCCGTGGCATTCAGCCACCGCTGTTGTTGCGCTTCACCGGTATCCTCGAACACCGAATCGGCGAGATTGCTGACGCCTTTGAGAAGTCGCGGAACGAGTACGGCTACACCGGAGCCTACCATTGCGTCTATCCCATCAAAGTGAATCAGCAACGCCACGTCGTTGAGGAGGTGTTGAACTTTGGCAAGCCGTACGGCTTCGGGCTGGAGGCCGGCAGCAAGCCGGAACTGCTCGCTGTGCTGGCGCTGACCAATGGCACGGGTGAGACGCCTATCATCTGCAATGGCTTTAAGGACGACGAATTCATCAAGATGGTTGTTCTGGCCCGGAAGATCGGCAAGAACATCATTCCGGTGGTCGAGAAATTCACCGAACTTGAACTGCTCGTCAAATACATGGAAGAACTGGGCGTCCGCCAGCCGCTGGGAGTGCGGGTGAAGTTGGCCAGCCGCGGGACGGGCCGCTGGCGGTCGAGTGCCGGCTACCGCTCCAAGTTCGGGTTGACGATCACCGAGGTGCTGGAAGCCTTCGAGTATCTCAAGAGCAAGGGGCTGGAAGATTGCTTCCAGATGACCCATTTCCACATGGGATCGCAAGTCTCCGACATCCGCAAGGTCAAGGACGCCCTGACGGAGGCGGCCCGGGTATTCGTTGAGCTGTATCGCCTCGGGGCGGGCCTGAAGTTTATTGATGTCGGCGGCGGGTTGGGTATCGACTACGACGGCTCGCAGACGGCCTTCGAGAGCAGCACGAACTACACCCTGCAGGAATACGCCAACGACGTGGTGTACCGCATCAAACAGGTATGCGACGAGGCCGGCGTACCGCATCCGACGATCATCTCCGAAAGCGGCCGGGCCATGGTTGCCTATAACTCGGTGTTGGTGTTCGACGTGCTGGGCACCTCGAACTTCGATCGCTGCACAGCCCCCGAGGCGCTCCCCGAGGACGCCCCGGAGCCGATCAAGGATTTGTTTGCCAACTACAAGGAACTGAACAAGAAGAATTTTCTGGAGTTTTATCACGACGCCGTCGAGCACATGGAGAAGACGCTGACGCTCTTCAACCTCGGTCACCTGAGCATCGAACTGCGTGCCTTGGCCGAACGGCTGTTCTGGGCGTTCGGTCGCAAACTGCAACGCATTGTCCGGGATTTGGACTATGTGCCTGAGGAGCTGAACGGCCTGGACAACATGCTCTCCGACACCTACTTCTGCAACTTCTCGGTTTTCCAGAGCATGCCCGATTCGTGGGCCATCAAGCAACTGTTCCCGATCATGCCGATCCATCGGCTCAACGAGCCGCCGACCCGTCGGGCGGTCCTGGGCGACATCACGTGCGATTCGGACGGGAAGATCGACCAGTTCATCGACCTCCGCGATGTTCGGAGCACCTTGGAGCTGCACCCCTACGAGGGGGACGAACCGTATTACCTGGGGGCCTTCTTGCTTGGGGCTTATCAGGAAATTCTCGGCGACCTGCACAATCTGTTCGGCGACACGAACGCGGTCCACGTCACGTTGGAGGACGACGGCACGCCGTCGATTGATTCGGTGGTCAAGGGGGACACGGTGACCGAGGTACTCAACTACGTGCAGTACAGCGCGGAGAAGCTGATCGACCGGGTACGCAAGGACGTGGAGCGTGCGGTTAAGCACGGCCGCATCACCCCTGCCGAAGCTAAGCAGATGCTTAAGTTCTACGAAAGCGGTCTGGAAGGCTACACCTACCTGGAAGAGCCGAGCGCCTGAGGCAAGTGCCGGCGGCACGATTAATCCCAATGTCATCGTTCCACCTCCACTACACGCTGTCGCGGCGGCAACGGCTCGCCGTCGAGCTGCACCCGTGGCTGCCGGCCATCGCCGGCTCGCTGGGATTCGTAATGGGGGCCACCTACCTGACTCTGACCGTCAGCCCGGGTTTTTTGCTGCTGCTGCTGGTACCCGCGGTCGCCTTTCGCGGGTTGTTTGGGTTCTTCGGCGAGCTGATCCTGCAGCCGGCCCGCCCCGTCGCGGTCTTCGTGGATGACACCACTCTGGAAGTGCTCTCCCAAGGTCACCGGCAGGCCCACCCCCTGGACGGCATCATCCAGGTGTACCGATCGGAAGACCGCAGCACCTGGACTGTGCTGCACCTGGACGGCTTGATTCTCACCATCCCCGCGTCGGCGATCACGGAGGAGCAGCTCGACTACCTGAAGGGCTTTGCCCGTCGCGCTGCCGCCAAACGTCGGGCCCTGCAAACGGAAGCTGGACACTAACGGCCAGGCCCGGCACACTGTTCCACAATTCAATCCCCGATCTGGAACTATCCCATGGAACTCGCTGAATTCGTCTGGCCCGCAGTTGCCGCTCTGCCCCGGACCACGCCCATCGTCATCCCCATCGCCGCTCTGGAGCAACACGGACACCACATGCCGGTGTTCACCGACTCGCTCCTGCTCGGTGAGGTCCTGCGCCGGGTCAAAGAGCGACCGGTCGCTGGCCAGTGCCTGTTTGCTCCGCTGCAATGGTTCGGCAACTCGCACCACCATCTCGACTTTCCCGGCACGCTGTCTGCCTCGGCCCGCACGTATCTGGACTTGCTCAAGGACCTGGCTCATTGCTTCATCGCCCATGGGTTCACCCGCATCGTGTTCCTCAATGGGCACGGTGGAAATATCGGCCCCAGCCAACAAGCCCTCTTTGAGCTGAAGCAGGAGCACCGCAACCGCAAGGAGTTGCTCTTGCTGGCGCTCACCTACTGGGAAGCGGCCGGCGATCCGTCGAAGACCATTCCCAATCTCACCCAGTCGCGGATGGGCCATGCCTGCGAATGGGAAACTTCGATGATGTTGCATCTGGCTCCGGATCTCGTCGTCGGTACCGTGGCGACGGTTCCGGAGGTCCCCTTCGGCGAGGCGTTCGCGCCGGGCTACCGAGCCTGGGTCATGCCCGATCGCAGCGAACCGGGGCACATCGGCAATCCCGCTGCTGCCACGGCCGAGAAAGGGGCAGCGCTTCTGGCCTTCTTCGCTGCCGGTGTCGCCACTTTCCTCGAACGGGTCGTGGGGTGGGACGGCAGCTGGACGTAATCCGGCCGATGATTGTATGGATGAATCCCGACATGGAATCCGACCGGAGTTCCAATGAGCCTCGATCCTTCCTCGGTCCGCCGTCATCCTTCCCCCTGGCGGTGGTGGGTGTGCGGCGTGCTGATGCTGGCCACGCTGCTGAACTACATGGACCGGCAAGTGCTGCCCCAGATCGCCACCGAGCTGAAGGAGCAGTATCGCCTCACCGACGCGCGCTACGGTCAAGTGGCCGGCAACTTCGCCATTGCCTTCGCGGTGGGGTCGATCGTCTTCGGCTTCATCGCCGATCGCACTGGACCGCGGCTGCTGTACCCGGTTGTACTGCTGGGCTGGTCGATCGCCGGGTTGGCCACCCCGTTGATGCGCAATCCCGCGGTGACGATTCATGTCGAGCCAGCAACGGAGCCGGGCAGCGGGCCCTTCTACTGGCTCTTGTGGTGTCGCACCCTGCTCGGCTTCTTCGAGGCCGGGCACTGGCCGTGTGCCTTGCTCACGGTTCGACAAATCCTGACCGCTCAGGACCGGCCGCTGGGCAACGGCTTGCTGCAGAGCGGGGCCTCGCTGGGAGCCATCCTGGTGCCGCTGTATGTGCTGCTGGTCCGCAAGCTGGGCGGCGGCTGGGAGGTTGCGTTCTGGACAATCGGCGGCATCGGCCTGGTGTGGGTACCACTGTGGTTTGCCCTGGTCCGCCGCGGCGACCTGGATCAGCCCATCGAACCGGCCCGCGAACCCGGCCCCCGCTTGCCGTTTCTCTGGCGGCCGTTCCTCCGCATCTATCTCACGCTGTTCGTGATTATCCTCGGCATCAGCGTCAGCTGGCAGTTCATCCGGGAATGGCTGCCCAAGTATCTGCGGGAGTCGGCGGGGTTCTCGGCGGACACGGTCGATCTCCTCATCCCGGTGTATTACATCTCGGCCGAACTGGGCTGCTTTGCCTTTGGGTTCTTCGTCCGCTGGCTGGTCCGGCAGGGCCGGGCGGTGCATGCGGCCCGGGTATTCGGCTATGCGGTGTTTGCGGTCCTCACGGGGGCAGCCGCTGTCGCGCCCTTCGTTGGCGGCGGCTGGCCCGGGGTGGCTTTGATCATTCTCGCCGGCGCTGGCATCCTGGGGCTGCATCCGTGTTACTACGCCCTGGCTCAGGAGTTGCCCAACCGGCACATGGCATTCCTCTCGGGACTGCTTGCGGCCGCCGGCTGGTTCGTGGTCGGCGAGGTGCAGAAGGCCATGGGCCGCCACATCGAGGCCACCGGCAGCTACGACGTAGGCTTCGTGCTGGCCGGGCTGGCTCCGTTCGCCGGGCTGCTGGCCCTGCTGCTGTTGTGGCGGGGCCGATAACGACTTCACCGACATGGGTCACTTCTTTGTCTGGAGCAACTTCAGGTGGGCAGCGGCCACGTCCCACATGTAGTGGCCGATCTTGTACTTCTCCACCGCCGTGGTCAGATGATCGAGTGTCTTCTTGGCGTCGCCCTCGGACTCGTAGTACAGCGCCACATACAGGTTCGCGTAGAAGCGGGCCTCCGTGCGCTCCTCGTCGCTGAGCTTGGCTTTTTCGGCGGCCTCCAGCACCTCTTGCGGTTTCCGCTTGCCGGCGAACAGTTGCAGCACCTCGGCCATGGGCACGCGGCTGTCCTTGGTGACCGGGATCAGCTCGGCTCGCGCTTTCTGGGGCGAATGCGCCCGGGCATTGCACAGATAATGCCAGACGGCGTTCTCCACGTCCTCGGGGTTCACCTTGCGGTGCAGTTCGAATTGATCGACGCCCTCCTGGAACTTGCCGGCATAGTACAGGGCGATGCCGCGCCGCCAGTGGTCCGGCGCATCCTTGGGCCGGGCCTGGAGGTATTCGTCAAAGCACTTCACCGCCTCGGCGAACTCCCCGAGCTTGAGCAAGGCATCGCCCAGGCGATCCAGGGCCACCACGGCCTTGGGGTCCAGGCGGCGCACTTCGCGGAACGCGGCGGCGGCACCGGTGTTGTCCCGCACGCGCAGCAAGGCGGACCCGACCACAAAGTGAGCCGCCGGGTTCTGCGGATCCAGGGCGATCGCCTTCTTCCCCAGGGTCACGGCCTCGGGGTACTTCCCGGCCTGGTAAGCCGCGCCGGCTTCCTCAACGAGCTTCAGGGCCATTTGCACCTTGTCGTCTTGAGCGGCGGTCGCGCCGGCGAACAGGGCCACCACAACAGCACTCATGCCCATACGCATAGGTCATCCTCGGAGAAGAGTTCAGGGATTCGATCCACTCCGGCGATCATATAACACCCGGTGTGGGCAACAGTGTCTTTTCGGAGGCGTTAACCCGTGGCAGCACAGCCGAAGCCGAATTCGTCCAGTCCGGCCGATGCCGAACGTCAGAAGATGCGCCGTATGCTTCTGCTGGCCGGCAGTATCGGCGTGATTGTTGTACTGGTGACCGTGATCGCCACCCTGTCGGGCCAGAGCGTGCCCAAGATGTCCGACGGGTCCGACGGATCGGTGGACGATCCCAACCTGCAGGAGGTCGCCGTCGGCGTCAAGATCCGCGAGATCAAGGAAGGCACGGGGCAACCCTGCCCGGCCGGAGCCAAGGTCAAGATCAACTACACGGGCTGGCTCCGTGATGGCACCATCTTCGACACCACCAAGGACCACGGACCGGCCGAGTTCAAACTCACCGGCCTGATCGCCGGCTGGCAGCTTGGCATTCCGGGCATGAAGCCCGGCGGCATCCGCAAGCTGGTCATTGCCCCGGAGCAAGGGTATGGCAACCGGGCCACCGGTAAGATTCCCCCCGGCAGCACCCTGGTGTTCGAGGTGGAATTGCTGGACTTTTCCGCCCCGAAGGATCTTACCAAGCTCAGCGATGGTACCGCGCCGGGGGCCGACGATCCGGGGCTGCGAGACATCGGCGGCGGGTTGAAAATTCGCGACCTCAAGGAGGGCACCGGCACTCCCGTACCCGAAGGTGGAACGGTCACGGTCCACTACACCGGCTGGCTGACCGACGGCAAGATGTTCGACTCCAGCCATAAACAGGGTGAGCCGGTCAGTTTTCCCCTGCGCAACGTGGTCGCGGGTTGGCAGAAAGGCATTCCGGGCATGAAGCCGGGCGGCATCCGCAAGCTGGTGATTCCGCCGGACCTGGCCTATGGGCCCAAAGGCGACCCCCCGACCATCCCCCCGAATGCGACGCTGATCTTCGAGGTGGAACTGATCAAGTAACCCCGGAGGCACCGGCTGAAGAAGGGCCGGTGCTTGCAGAACTGCGTCTCTCATCGTTGCACCCGCGCTCCGCCGCCGGCAGCGAACGCTTCCACCTCCGCTACCGTCGCCATGGTGGTGTCGCCGTGGTACGTCGTCAGTAAGGCCCCGTGCGCCCAGCCGAGGTTCAGGGCCTCCTGCGGCGAGCGGCCGGTTAATAACCCGTAGATGCAACCGGACGCAAACCCATCGCCGCCGCCGATCCGATCGATCACGTCGAGCTGACACGTGGGGCTCTGATACCGCTGGCCAGCGAGCCAGAGCACCGCGGCCCAATCGTGCCGGTTGGTGGAATGCACCTCGCGCAATGTCGTGGCCACCATCTGGATGTTGGGGAATTCCTTGACCGTCTTGTCGATCATGCCGAAAAAGACCTCGGCATCGAGTTTGGATTCGCTCCTCTTGCTCACTTCCGGGCCCTGGATGCCCAGCCCCTTCTGCAGATCTTCCTCGTTGCCGACCAGGCAATCAACATGAGCGACGATCTTGCGCATCACGGCAACGGCCCGGTGTTCGCCCCCGGCAGCTTTCCACAGCTTGGCCCGGAAGTTCAGGTCGAAGGACACGATCGCCCCGGCGGCCTTTGCGGCTTGCATGGCCTCGATGATGAGGTCGCTGGTCGTCTCGGAGAGGGCGGCGAAAATCCCCCCCGAGTGGAACCAGCGCACGCCCGAGGCGAAGATCGCCTTCCAGTCGAAGTCGCCGGGCTTGAGTAACGCCCCGGCCTCGTTGGCGCGGTTGTAAAAGACGATCGGCGGCCGCACCCCGTGGCCCCGGTCGCTATACACCGTGGCAATGTTCGGCCCGCGCACGCCGTCATGCTCGAAGAATTTGTAAAACGGCGTCACCCCCATCTCCCGCACCCGGGCCTGCACCAGGTCGCCAATGGGGTACTTCACCATCGCCGTGCAGATGCCGGTCTTCAGGCCGAAGCAGTCCGCCAGGTTGGCTGCCACGTTGTACTCCCCACCCGAGACGTGAATATCCACCGTTCGGGCCTTTCGGAAGGGAATCACCCCGGGGTCCAGCCGGTGAACCAAGGCCCCCAGCGAAAGAAAATCCAGCGCACACGAATCGGTTCGAATAGCCAGCGGCATCGCAGGTTCCCAGTTGAGAAGCAGTCGCGTAATAGAACACACATTCTACACCACTGCCAACGCGACGACCCGTGACCGCGACAACTTCGCACGGGGCCGGTTGGTTTCGGCACTTGGCCGAATTTTCCATGAACACCATTTTTGGCAATAATGCGAATTTTATGCTTGACATTAACTTCCGCTTTTTTTAATATTCAAATTCTAAGTAAGGCGTATGCCTATGAAGTCTGTATCGCCACTCGCCCGGAGACCCCTCTAACCCCTTAACTTTTCGTTGCACCTTTCGTGCTCGGATAACCCCAGTACTCGGACAAATCCGTTCTTGTCCCTTTACTGACATCCCCCTCCCCCTTTTCTTTTTTGAGGTAACGCCCATGTTGACCCGTCACACCTGGATCCGCCGCTTGTTCAACCGCCGCCCCACCACGGCCCACCGCACCCCCGAGAACCGCTTTCGCCCGAGCGTAGAGGCCATCGAAGAGCGGACCGTGCCGACCGCAACAATGACCGCCACCGCAACCCTGTGGGCCGGTCAAAACATCAATGTCGGGACGGTCACGGTCCTCGGCGAGGACACGGACAACAACGACACGATTGACACGATCACGATCACGTACAACACGACCGGCGGATGGCTGCTGACCGAGGCCCACGCCTGGTTCGGCACGTCTCTCTCGGACCTGCCGAACGGCGGAACCAGCCGGCCACCCCTGGGACAACTCCCGCTTAAGCAAGACCCGATCAATCCCCCGGACTCGACGTTCTCGTTCACCGCGAACTTGCCGTTCACCTACACGGTCACGGATGGGCAAGGCAAAGATCGATCCGAGCGGACGGTAACGGTTGGTGAAGTAAACTGTGGCGAGACCTTGTACTTCGTGACCCACGCTTCGGTCGCGTTGTACGACGGCAATACAGTGATTCAGAGCGAGACCGCCTTCGGTGGGGGCGTGCAGGGTGATGGGAACGCGTGGTGGTACTACTTCACCGCCACGGCGGAGTGCCAGGACACGCCGGCCGACTACAACACCTTCACCATCGGCGGGTGGGGTGCTCCGGCACAGGGCAGCAACCCCGGTACGGTCCTGCAAGCCAACTTCGCGAACGTGTTCCAAAGCGGCCTGCAAGTCGGGAACATTACCCTCTCGACCTACCAGGAGGTCCAGTCCTTCCTCCGGGCGACCAACAAGAGCCGGTTCACCAACGCCCAGGTCACGAACTACCTGCCCTCCACGCTGGAGAAGCAAGTGGTCGCGCTGACCCTCAATGTCCAGTTCAGCGCGGCGGACATCACCGACGATGCGAACGCGACTCTGGGCGACGTCACGTTCAAGAACCTCACGGGTTCGGCGGCGTACTTCAACGGGAAGACCGTGAGCCAGTTCCTGTCCGAGGTCAACGTGTTCCTGTCCACCGGGACCAGCGCTTCGGGCCTGACGGCCAGCGAGTTCAATTGGATCGCCACGGGGATTAACGAAGCGTTCAACAATGACGACCCGACTGACTGGGCGAACCTGTATCTCGATTTTTGATCGGAGTGCCCTGTGAAGAGTGGCTAGACCGTTGCAGGCGGGGGCGAGAGTCCCCGCCTGTGCTGTTAATCGCAGCAGCTCCCGGCCGGTTGCGGCCTCCATTTCTAGAATGCTCCCGTCGCGTACACATCCTTCCCAAGGGCGCCACTGATGTCTGCTACCGCCGATATTGGCCTGATTGGCCTCGCCGTCATGGGCGAGAACCTTGTGCTGAACATGGAATCGCATGGCTACACCGTGGCGGTTTACAATCGCACGACCAGCCGGGTGGATGCCTTCCTCGCCGGCCGCGGCAAGGGCAAGAAATTCGTCGGCTGTCATTCGCCGCAGGAACTCGTCGCGGCCGTCAAGAAGCCGCGCAAGATCATGATGCTGGTCAAGGCCGGGGCCGCGGTGGACGAGGTGATCGCGGAGATTGCCCCGCTTTTGGACAAAGGCGACATTCTCATCGACGGCGGCAATAGCCACTTCCCGGATACCACCCGCCGGTTGCATCAACTGGCGGCTCAAGGGATCCGCTACATCGGCACCGGGGTTTCGGGCGGCGAGGAAGGGGCGTTGCGCGGCCCCAGCATCATGCCCGGCGGCGACGCCACGGCCTGGCCCGAGGTCAAGCCGATCTTCCAAGCCATCGCCGCCAAGGTGAAGGGGCCGGACGGCCAGGAGGTGCCGTGCTGCGACTGGGTCGGCCCCGAAGGCGCGGGCCACTTCGTCAAGATGGTCCACAACGGCATCGAGTACGGCGACATGCAGCTCATCTGCGAGTCGTACCAGTTGCTCAAGGACCTCCTCGGCCTGACCCCCCCCGAATTGCAGCAGGTGTACGCCCGGTGGAATACCGGCGTGCTCGATAGTTACCTCATCGAGATCACCGCCGACATCTTCGGATACACGGACCCCGAGACCGGCCAGCCGCTCGTCGATCGGATTCTGGATACGGCCGGGCAAAAGGGCACCGGCAAATGGACCGTGGACGCGGCGACCGACAACGGCGTGGCCTTGACCTTGATCGCCGAGGCGGTCTTCGCACGCTGCCTGTCCGCTCAGAAGGACCAGCGGGTCGCGGCCAGTTCGATTCTGGCCGGGCCGGCCATCGAGAAGCAGACCGACCGCGAGCAGTTCATTAACGATGTAGAAATGGCCCTGTATGCCAGCAAAATCATCAGCTACGCCCAGGGCTACGCCCTGATGGCGGCCCAGGCCCAGGCGAGCAACTGGGAGCTGAATAACGGCGGCATCGCGCTCATGTGGCGGGGCGGGTGCATCATCCGCAGTGCCTTTTTGGGCAAGATCAAGGAGGCGTTCGACCGCAACGCCCGGCTCGTCAACCTCGTGGTGGATCCGTTTTTCGCGGCGGAGTTGGGCCGAGCGCAGCACGGCTGGCGGCGCGTGGTCGGCGTGGCAGCGGCCAACGGCATCCCCACGCCGGCGATGAGTAGCGCCCTGGCGTACTACGACGGCTACCGCACGGCCCGCCTGCCGGCCAACCTGTTGCAAGCCCAACGTGACTACTTCGGTGCCCATACTTACGAACGGATTGATAAGCCCCGCGGCCAGTTCTTCCACACCAACTGGACGGGCCGCGGCGGCACCACGGCGAGCACAACCTACACGGTGTGACTCCCGGGACGACGCAGCGCGTCGAGCCAGTGTTCATCTGTTCATATTTTGCGGGGACAGTGATCGTTTGTCAAGCGGCTCACGACGAATTTTTTCAACTTGTTAGCTGCCGTAACCGGTCCCGGAGCGGGCAATGGACGACCAACTGATCGCGCTTCTTTATCACCGGCCTGTGGCGCTGGCCTTGGACCGGCAGCAGCGGCTGGCCGACTTTTGGACCGGCACGGCACCGCAGGAGAAGCCAAACTTGTTCGCAAACGTGGAACGAACCACGAAAACGGTGGAGACCGGATCAGCTTGATCCCGGCTCATTCGGTGGGGCAGGCATTCGTGCCGAGCATGCGGGCACCAGCCGACAGAACTGCCTAGCTCCACCAAGCGAGTCCGAGCAGAGTGACCACACCAAGCGATTCGGTTGGATTGTTTTCTGGGTAATCTTCAATATGGGCGACAACGATCCTCGTGTATTCTTCGCTGCCGAGCGCACGCTCCTGGCGTGGGTCCGTACCGGCTTGGGTCTGATCGGCATGGGGTTCGTGGTGGCGCGGTTTGGCTTGTTCCTGCGAGTGGTTCGGCCCACGGTATCACAGAACGACCACCTGTGGACGGAGCCGGTGGGCGTGGGTCTGGCCGTGCTGGGTGCGCTGGCGGCGGCTCAGTCGGCGTGGCAACACCGGCGGTTCTGCCGTACGCTCGGTCCCAACGAATTGCCCCGGAACTACCGTGTCCAACCGGGGTACCTGCTGGGGTTTGGTGTGGCGCTGGCGGGGCTGATTCTGGCGGCGGCCTTGCTGGGGTAATTGGCGGTTCCCCCTCCCATCTCCCCCCATCCGGGGACTATTCTGAACCCGCGGTCCTTGCTGTTCGGGGTTGTGGACATGCTGCGGCCGTTGCAATGGATGCTGTGGTTGGTGATGCGGCTGTGCCTGGCGTGCCGGTATCGGGTGCGGGTGATCGGCAAGCCGGCCGTGTTCCAGAAGCCCGGCCCCTACCTGATCCTGCCCAACCATCCAGCCCTGGCCGACCCGCCCAACCTGATCGTCCACCTGTGGCCGACGTTCAAGATGCGGCCGTTGCTGCTGGAATCGAACTTCAAGAACCCGGTGCTGGCTCCGTTCGGCTGGATTCTGCGGGCCATCAACATGCCGGACATCGTCAAGGCCAGCGCCGAGGATCGGCAACGGGCCGAGGCGGCGGTCGCGGAGGTGATTGCCTCGCTGAAGGCCGGCGAGAACGTGATTCTGTGGCCCAGCGGTCGGCTGTCGCGGGACGGGAGCGAGCGGATCGGCGGGGCGCGGACGGCGGCGGACGTGCTGGCGGCGGTGCCCAGCGTCACGGTGGTGCTCGCCCGCACCCGGGGGCTTTACGGCAGCATGTTCAGCTGGGCGGACGGCAAACCGGCGCTGCTCCCGGGCATCTTGAAGGCGTTCGGGTTGTGGCTGGCCAACCTGCTGGTGTTCGCGCCGCGGCGGCAGGTCACGGTGACGCTGGAAGCCTTCGGCCCCACGGAGCGGCCGGAACCAACCCGCGAGGCGATCAACCCCTGGCTGGAGAAGTGGTACAACGCGGATACGCCCCGCGAGGAGCCGACCTTCGTCCCGCATCACTTCCTGTTCGGCCCGCGCACCCACACGTATCCGCCGCCGCCGCCGCCTGCCGAGTTCGACCTGGCCGCCGTCAAGCCACAAACCAAGACCGGCGTAGCACAAATTCTGGAAGAGAAGCTGAAGCGGCCGCTGAGTCCGACGGAAAACACGGCGGCGACCACGTTCATGCAACTGGGGTTGGATAGCCTCGATGCCATGGAGGTCACGCTGGCCGTCGAACAGCGCTTCGGCTTCAGCAGCGAAACGGTGCCGACCACGCTGGGGGAACTGTGGGCACTGGCCGAGGGGCTGCAGGAGAAGGCCCCGCCGAAGCCGCCGCCGCCCGGCTGGTTCGCCCCGCCGCGTGACAATCGCCCGCTGGCCATCGTGGGCGACACGCTAGCCGCGGCCTTCCTGAACCAGGCGCTGGCCGACCGCCGCCAACTGATCGTGGCTGACGACCTGGCCGGTGGCGTGACCTACGAGAAGCTGGTGGTCGGCGCGTGGGTGCTGGCCAGCCGGTTCCGGGCGATCGCGGCCCCGAACGTCGGTCTGATGCTGCCGGCTTCGGTGGGCTGCGATCTGGCGTTCCTCGGGCTGGTGCTGGCCGGCAAGGTGCCGGTGGTGCTGAACTGGACGACCGGCCCGGCCAACCTCGAGCACGCGGTCCGGCTCATGGGGCTGACCCACGTGGTCACCTCGAAGGCGTTTGTCGATCGGGTGCAGGTTCGGGTGGCCGGCCCCACGCTGCTCTACCTCGAAGACCTGCGCAGCACCATCGGCCTGCTGGCCAAGCTGCGGCGATTGCTGGCCGTGCGCTGCTGCGGCGGGTGGGTGAAGCAGCGCCTGCTGAGCGGGCTGCCCACCGACCCAGCCACGCCCGCCGTGGTGCTGTTCACCAGTGGCAGCGAGAAGGCCCCCAAGGCGGTGCCCCTGACCCATGCCAACATTCTCAGCGATCAGCGGGCTGCCCTGGAAGCCCTGCAGGTGACGCGCAACAACTCCGCGCTCGGATTTTTGCCGATGTTCCACAGCTTCGGGTTGACCGTGACGGGCCTGTTGCCGCTGTTCACCGGCGTGCGGATCGTGCATCACCCCGACCCCACCGACGCCGCGGCCTTGGTTCGCAAAATCGCCACCTACAAGCCCACACTCGTCGCCGGTACCCCGACGTTCTTGGGCTTCATACTCGACCGGGCGAAGCCCGGCGAGCTGGACTCGTTGCGGCTCATCATCGTGGGGGCGGAGAAGTGCCCGCCGGCCGTGTTCGAGAAGGCCCGGGAATTGGCCCCCCACGTCGAGGTGCTGGAAGGCTACGGCGTGACGGAATGCGCGCCGGTGGTGTCGGTGAACCGGCCGGGGCGAGTGAAGCCCGGCACCATCGGGGAACCGCTGCCCGGCGTGGAGGTGTGCGTCACCGATCTGGAAACCAAGGAAGTGCTGCCGTGCGGCCGACGGGGGATGCTGAACGTTGCCGGGCCGATCGTGTTCCCGGGCTACATCGGGCACACCGGCCCGCAACCGTTCGCGGAGATCGGCGGCAAGCGGTGGTACGTCACCGGCGACCTGGCGGAACTGGACCCCTCCGGGGCGATCGTGTTCCACGGCCGACTCAAGCGGTTCCTGAAAGCCGGCGGCGAAATGATCTCCCTGCCCGCGCTGGAAGAGCCCTTCGCCCAGAAGTACCCGCCCACCGATGCAGGGCCCCGCGTGGCGGTCGAGGGCATCGAGACGCCCACCGGCCGCCGCATCGTGCTCTTCACCACCGAGCCGATCACCTTGCGGGAGGCCAACGCCCTGTTGCAGGAGAAGGGGTTCAGCGGCGTGATGCGGCTCGACGAAGTTCGCCACCTCGACCAGCTGCCGGTTCTCGGCACCGGCAAGACAGACTACAAGGTGCTGCGGGCAATGCTCGAGCAAGCGGCGACGTAATGGCCAGTGATGGCACCCCACGCCGGAGGTGATGAACGGCACGCAAGCGGTCGTGGTGGAGCCATCCGCAACCATCCGACCGCGGAGCAGTTGACCTTGTCCGCTGGCCGCTCCGCGGTTTACCCTTCCTCGGTTCGGTTATCGATGGAGGAGACGCTGATGGTTCGCTGGAGCGTTTTGACGGCAGGACTGGTGGTCGTTGTCGGGGCCGCCCTGGTCACCGGAACATCCATACCCCCCCGCCCATTGGCCGGGCCAGCACGACCCGCGGAAATCAAGGCCCCCGTGCTCGGGCAGAAGACCGGCTACTTCAACATGGCCAAGGTCATGCGCGAGTCGCGGCGGGCCAGGGCGGCTGTCGAGCGATTGGAGGCCAAACGGATGCGCCTGCTCGCCAACCTCGTGGGCCTGAAAGCCATGGCCACCGAACTCCAGGCGCTTCACCAGAAGACCACCGACGCAAACGAGAAGTACCTCATCAGCCGTGATGTCGTCATGCTTGCCCGGCAAATCGAAGACCTGGACCGCGAAGCCAACAAGCTGCTGAAGAACCAGGCCAGCGAGGTGATTGTCGAACTCTATGACGAGATCCACACCGAGGCGGTCGATCTGGCCCGGGAAAACAGCCTGGTTGCCCTTCTGGCTTACCCCGACGCAGTCACGCCGGAGGAGATCGCCAACCCGATGGTCAAGGAGCAGAAGCTCAGGCCCCCTGCGACCCAACCCTTTTACCTCGATCCGAGCGTCGATTACACCGACGAACTGATTCAGCGGCTCAATGCCCGCTTCGCCGCCGCGAACGACGGGAAGTGACAGGCCCCAAACGGGCCAGACCGCGCGGCGGTTTGCCCAGTCCCGATCTCGGGACGACACCACCGACCCGACAACCGGTCCAGGCAGATGAGCCAAATTGCCACGGTGGCAGCCGTGCCCAGGCCGAATTCGCGCAGTAGCACGAACTCGCGGGTCGGGATCAACGGCAAGCCGGTCGCGGCACACCACACCACCAGCGGCACCGTGATCGCCCCGGCCGGCCAGGCGTGCCCGGGGCGGTCGGTCAGCCCCTTCAGCCACAGACCAGCAATCGCCGGCAAGGCCATCGCATAGTGGTGGACGTGCGACACCGGCGAGGCCAGCACCATCACCAGCACAAAGGCCGCGACGAGCACGAGCTGATCGGGCGGCCCCCCCTTCCGGTGCCTTCCGCCCACCCACAGGGTCACCGCCGTCATGCCGGCGATGATCGCCCAGTGGGCGAGCCGGGTGATGGAGTCGGCGTTTGGCGGACGGGTGGCAGCGGTGGGGTTGCGCCAGTTGTGAATGACCGCCTGGAACGAGTGGCTATCGGTGGCGACGGTCGCGGTCAACTCCTTGGCCCGGGTCTGATCGCCGCCGCCGGTCGTGCCCGGGACGAGCACCTGATCGACAAATTTTTCGTATTCGCGCAGTGTGCCGACGATACCGAAGAAACCCGCCGGCAGCACACCCAGCACGAGCACCGCCCCGAGCACCACCCCGAGCACCGCCCGGCGGTCGCGGTGCAGCAGCGGGACGAGGAGCAGAAAGGCCGGCACCACCTTCACGGCCGCGGCCGCAGCCAGCCAAACGCCCGCAGCCAGCCTTCGACCGGCAATCCCGGCCAGGACCATCGCCGTGATGAGGGCCGCAACCAGCGTGTTCACCTGCCCGTGGACGATGGTGTACCCAATTCCCGGGGCGCAGACGAGCAGCGGCCCCAGCCGGGCCGACCACCACCGCCGCGAACCCGGCACGGCCTCCGGCACGATCCGGCGGGCCAACGCCTGCACGGTCCAAAATGCGAAGGCGTAACTGGCCAGAATCCAAATGCCGACCGAGACGGGATAGGGCAGATAGCCGGCACGTGGGAAGCCGGCGGGCGGATCGGCCAGCGGGGTGAGCAGCAGGGCGAACGGCGGCGGGTAGCAGTAGTGCCAGCCGTTGTTGCAGGTGACGGCGTAGAGGTCGTGGCCGGTGCGGGCCGCCCACGCCGCCCGCAAGTAGACGCCAAAGTCGGTCATGCGCCGCTGCAGGAAGCACGACCGGATTTCGGTCATCACGGCGTAATAGAGCACCAGCGCCGCGGTGGTCGCCACGATCGCCCATTCCCAGCGGTTGAGCCGGCGGTCGCCGGGCGGCACGTCGTTCATGGGGCGGCAAGTGTACCACGAGCGCGGGGCGAGCAGAAGCCCGATTGGGAGGCGGAGGCCGCTAGTTCGTTCCGACCACCGGATTGGGTCCAACTCGCCATTTTTCCTCAAGTTCCCTTGCGTGATCCCAACGCAGAGGTATAAGCGGCAGCGGAATCACGGCCAACCCGGAGGGAATCGGAATGATGTTGCAGGCGTTCTTCGGCCGGCGGTGGATACGGGCGCTGGGCATCGCGGGGGCCGCAGCCGCCGGCGCTGTGGTTGGTGCCACCGCGGATTGGGTCCGCGCCCAGGTGCCCGCGACTTTCCCGGAGGTCACCGCCGACAAACGGGTGGTCGCTTACATTTACGGCAACATCCCCGTGACCCGCGAGGAATTGGGCGAGTTCCTCATCGCCCGCGGTGGAGCCGAAAAGCTGGAACTGCTGGTGAACAAGCGGATCATCGAGGTGGAGGCCGCCCGGCGCAATCTCAGTGTCACGGCCACCGAAGTGGAAGCGGCGCTTAATGACGATCTCAAGGGCCTGGGTGTCAGCAAGGACGATTTCGTCAAGCATGTGTTGCCCCGCTACGGCAAGACCCTGTACGAGTGGACCGAGGACGTGATCAAACCCCGGCTCCTGCTGAACAAGATGTGCCGCGATCAGGTGAAGATTACCGACGAGGATCTGCGCAAAGCCTTCGAAAACCGCTACGGCGAGAAACGCCAGGCCAAGGTCATCTGCTGGAATGCCAACGATAAGAAGGTGGCCCTGCGGCAATGGGAAGAGGCGCGCAAAGGCGACGTGGAGTTCGATCGCATCGCCCGGACTCAGGCCGACCCGAACCTCGCCTCCTCCTGCGGACTGGTGGCACCCGTGGGCCGCTATGCCTACGCCGAGATCGAAGGGCAAAATGATGCCGTTGAAAAGGTTCTCTTCAGCCTCAAGGTCGGTGAGATGAGTCAGCTCTTCGACACACCGGCCGGCGTGATGTGTGTCAAACTCGTGGCCATCCTGCCGCCCGACACCACGGTGACATTGGACCAGGTGCGGGCGAACCTGGAACGCGAGCTGTTCGACGCCAAGATGAACATCACGATTCCCAAGTTCTTCAAGCAACTCAAGGACGCGGCCCAGCCGAACCTCTTGCTCAAGGGGCCGCCGACCCCGAAGGAATTCCGGGAAGGCGTGCAGCAACTGATCCAGACCAGTGGCATCATGCCGCCCATGGCCACCCCGATGCAACCCCCGCCAGCGATCTCGCCGCCACCGAAGCCATGACAGCAGCAATAAACGCAGCCACTTGCCGAGCGAAGCCCCACGTAGCCACGTGTGGGCTTCGATCATTGTCTGGGCTAAGATAAAGTGAACAGCCCAACCGCCACCCGGTAACCACTCGGTCACGAGGATATCCCGTGCTCTTGCTTGCAGATATCGGCCCGCCGAAAATGGCACCGATCGAGATCGGCCTGATCGGTGTCATGGTGTTTCTCACCGCGGTGGCTATTGTTTTCGGCGTTCGTACGCTGCGAAAAATGAACGACGATCCGGCTGGTCGTCCACCCGAGGGCCAGCTATGAACCCGTTCGTGACGGCTTTCCTGTCCACGGCGGTGCTGGTACTGACCGCCCCGGTGGCACTGGCCAATGGCGCGCCGCCTGGGCTGAATTCCCAACCTACCCCGCTGGTCGCACCGCCCTCGGCCGTGGCGGCGGCGGCCGTGGCTGGGGTTGCCGGGGCCGTGGCGGGCGGCTGGTGGTTGATTCGGCGGATCAAGCCCTGAGGGCGTGCATGGCCGCCTCCCTGCCGACGCTGGTTCCCCCTGCCCCGGTGCCCCGGGTACCGGGTCTGGGGTTTGCCCTGAGCTTTATCGGTCTGGCGATCGCTGCCGCCGCTCTGGCGGGGGCCATCCCGATTCAATTTTCGATTGCCACGGTGTTCCTGTTCGCCGGACCGCATAACTGGTTCGAAGCTCGCTACATCCTCGGCCGACTCCCGGCTCGCACCGGGAAATTGTGGAGCTTCTTCCTCACCTCCGCCGGGGGTATCGTTGGCCTGACGGCCGCCTTCGCCGCACTCCCCTGGTTCCTCACCGAGACAACCGACCCCGCCGTGGTGGGCACTGCCTACGCCATTTGGAACACCACCTTTGTGCTCTGGATCGCCACACTCATCGGGATGCGGTCCCGGACCAATCCGCGGTTCGATAGCGGCTGGGTCTGGCCGGCGGCGTGTCTGGTCTGCGCGGGGATCTGGCTGCATCCCATCGCCTTGAACATTGCCCTGGTTTATCTGCACCCGCTGGTCGCATTGTGGCTGCTCGACCGCGAGTTGGCCCGCTCCCGGCCGGCCTGGCAGCGGGCGTATCGCTGGGGGCTGCTGGGCATCCCGGTGTTGCTGCTCGGGCTGTGGTGGCACCTGCACGATGCCCCCAATCTGGCCGGCACCGATCAACTAACCCTTGCCATTACCGACCACGCAGGGGGGTGGGTTTTGACCGGTGTATCGACGCACTTTTTGGTCGCGGCCCACACGTTCCTCGAAATGGTGCATTATGGCGTGTGGGTGGTGCTGATGCCGCTCATCGGCTTGCGGGCCTGGCCCTGGCAACTACACACCATTCCGGCGGCGCGGCGGAACCGCTCCTGGGCGCGCGGAGTGGCGGGGCTGCTGCTCATCGGGCTGGCTCTCGTGGTCGGACTTTGGGTTTGCTTCCTGCTCGATTACAGCACCACCCGGCAGGTCTACTTCACCGTCGCCATGCTGCATGTTCTGGCCGAAATTCCTTTCCTGCTGCGGATGGTCTAATGCCTTTGGCGGATTATCTCTGGGCGATGCTGATCGGCTTTGGGTTGACGATCACCGTCGAAACCGCCGTGCTCCTGCTGGGGCTGTCGCGGCGGCATTCCCGAAAGGTGCGCCTTTTCGCCGGCGTCTGGCTCACTGCGTGCACCTATCCCATCGTCTGGCTCGTGCTGCCCCCGCTGTTCGAGCACCGCGGGCTGTATCTGCTCGTCGCCGAGACCTTCGCCCCGGTTGCAGAGGGGGCACTCTTCTGGTGGGTGTTCGTGAAGCCGTTGCCGCCGAATCGCCCGGCGACCTACCGCGACCTGGGAGCGATCACGGCTGCCAATCTGTGCTCGTTCGGGTTGGGGGAAGTGCTTCATGCCCTGACGGGCTGAACGCCACGAATCCACCGCCAGCCCGGCACGACGGCCGGCTCCTTCGATCGGAGCGATTACAAATCCATGCGATACTGACCGCCGCTGATGTACTCCCGATTCACGACCTGGGAGCGCAAGAAGCGGACCAGGATGGCCTGCCCGGCCAGCGATTCGATGCCATCGAAGGCGACAAAGGCGTACTTGGTGGGAAGGGGGCTAGCCGTGGCCACACATAAGCCGCCCACCGAAACATCCCGGCAACGGGCGAGGATGGGCCGATCGATCCCGCCGTCGGAGTGGATCGGGTAGAGCGTGGGGGTGTAATCGGCCTTCACCCGGGGATGCTTGCGGCGATCCTCGACGTTCATCAGTTCGCGGCGAATCTCCACGATGAGTCGGGGAATCGCGTCGGTGGCATGCCGGGCAAAATTCGCATCCGGCGAACCGAACAGGGCACCGGTCACGAGAATTTCCCCGACGGATCGCCCCGGCGGCGGCAAGCGAATGACGATTTCGAATCCCGATTTCCGGCCGGACAGCGCGCCCCAGAAACCACCGCCGCAGTTCTTCTTCAAGATGATGCGGGTTGCTTCCGGTTGCTCCACGGTAACGCCCCACTGATCACAGATAACGCCGAGTTTGACGGGAACCACCGTCAGCGGCACCGTGGAGGGAAAGCGGCAAATGCAATGGCCCTCCGGCGTGCGGCCCAGATCGCCCGGCATCTGCGGCAAGTAGGTACCGGCGGCGGCATGCTGGACCACCATCTGAGCGAAATCCTGCGGGGTAATCGTGACTTCTGATCCTCGGTGCCCCTGCAAACGATCGACCGAAACGACGGAGTGAATCGGCGACAGAACGACCTCAAACCGTCGCTTCGGCTCCTCGGATGGTTCGATGAGGTTGGAAAGAGCAGGCCGAGGGGCCGGGGGAGGGGTCCGAGCAGGAGGCGGGGGAGGCGGTCGATGCGTGGCGACGAGTTTGGGTAAAGTCCCACTGGGCCGGCCCGGGGTTGTGAGAGCCGCCTGGCCGGGGAGGGTGAAGTTCTGCGTGGTTTCCGCATGGGGCCGAGCGCTGTCCTTCGTCAGATCAATGGGATCAATCAGCTCACCGGTGGGCAATTCCATCTCGACCATTGAGCGCTCAACCCGGGCCCGGCGCATCTCCATACCGGCGGCGGGTAAGGACGCCCCACTGGCCACCGCCATCAGTGCCTGCACGAATTCCAGGCACGAGCCGTACCGCTCCTCGGGTTCCTTCGCCAGCGCCCGAGCCACGATGGGTTGATCGACGGGGGGCAACTTCGACAGGTCCGGCTTCGAGGAGACGTGTTGCAGCATCAATTGGTGCGGCGTCCGCCCCGAGTACGGGAATGAGCCGGTCAGCAGTTCCTGGTAGACCAGCGCCAGGCTGTACTGATCGGAACGCGTCGAGGGTTCACCCCGCAGGGCCTCCGGAGCGACATATTTCGGCGTCAGGCCACGGGTACTGGCCTTGACCCCATCCGGATCGAGCCGGGCTACCAGACCATAATCGCCGACCTTGACGTGGCCGGCGACGAGGAACAAATTCGCTGGCTTCACGTCCAGGTGTTGCAGGCCATACTTGGCGGCGATCATATCCAGGGCTTCGGCTGCATCGGCGAAGTAGGCGAGTAGCTCGTCGCGGGGAATCCCCGGCAGGCCACAGGTCCGGCACTCCCGGAAGCGATCCTGCAGCTGGCGATCCGCCAGCTCCATCACCATGACCAACTCGGTGCCGACAATCTCGACCCGTTCCAGCGTCAACAAGAATGGATGGCGAATGGCTTTGATTTGCTGAAAGGCTTCCAGTTCCTGACCCAGCCGCTCCGGACCGCGTCCATCGTTGCTGGTGTCGCCACTGACAAACTTGATCGCTTTCAACAATCCGCCGGGGGCTTCGCATTTCCAGACTTCACCAAACCCCCCGCGGCCCAGCGGTTCCAAGAGTTTGTAGCCCGCTAACGGTTCGCTGCCGGCGACCTTGGTATAGGGGCGGTAGGTACCACTCTCGGTAGTAGGGACTGGCGGCATGGGCGCTGCCCCAAAGGACGGGGGCCACAAAATACGGACACTGATGTAGTTTAGGTTAGATCACAAACCGCACGACTGCTGATACTTTGGCCGCGAGTGGCGCGATTTTGGTGCGGCCGGAGCGGAGTTTTCCGCTATCCGAGGAAATCTGCCCGGGTGAACAGGCCCGACGGGGTTAACCCAACCTAGCAAGGCGGCCCGCTTCCTGCTTCCCACCAGCCCACGACCGGGTAGCATAGACAGAATGTGGTCGTGGTACCGAATTGCTCCTCGCCTCATTCAGCCGACCTGCCATGCGCTACTTCCCGTGGTTTACCCTGAGTGTACTGCTGATTGTGGGCTGTTCCAAAGCGCCGCCCCAAGCTGAGGCGACCAGCGAGCCAACCGCCTCCCCGGACGCTACCACGGCGGAGCGAACGCGGCTGTTGGCAGCGCTCAAAGGGGCCAACCCGAAGGCGCGGCAAGAGGCGATGGAGGAGCTCGCCGCCTGGGTGGAGTCGGATCCACCGACCATCGCGGCCCTGGTGGAGCTACTCAAAGACAAGACGACAGCGGGACCGGGCAAAACGCTGCCGACGCAGATCAACAGTACCCGCGAGGCGGTGGTGCGGACCCTGTTGATGGCCGGGCCCAAGGGGGAACTGGTCCTCAAGGAGCAGGGGCTCGCAGCACTGCGAGCCGGGCTCACCGATCCAAGCCCGGCCATCCGGGAACATACCGCCTACACCATTGGCTTGCTGAAATCGCTGGGCCAGCCCCTTTCCCCGGATGTCATGAAGCTGTGTAGTCAAAGCGATCCGCTGGTGCGGGGCGTGGCGTTCGATACGCTGCGAGCGATCGGCATTACGGACGTGGTGGGATTCGTGGCCCTGTTGGCCCACGACGATCTGGACATCGCTCAACTCGCGGCCGAACAGGTATCGCGGCTATCGGCCATTCCCCCCGCCGCCATCCCCACGCTGATCGCCGCACTGGAGCGTGAGGATCACCAGATTCGCACTGCCGCCGCCGCCGCCCTGGGCCGAGTCGGTTCGACTTCGGGCAAGGAGGCCGCCGTCGCCATCACCGAGGTTCTCAAGAAGGCGTTCACGACTCCCTTCAACCCCGACACGTCCTACGATCCCAAACCCACTGAGAAATACTGGGAAGCCCTGCGCCGCATCGGCGAGCCGGCGACGGAATCGCTGGTTGGCTTGCTCCGCCACGAGCACCCCGTCGTGCGAGCCTCGGCTGCGCGCACTCTTGGGGAAATCGGGCGGCCGGCCCACCGCGCTGCCCCGCCGCTGCAGCACGCCTTGACCGACGAGTACGGATTCGTGGCGATCGAAGCCGCCGTTGCGCTGTGCCGGGTCGGTGAAAGCCACGAGGCTGCCCTAGAACTCATCAAGCAAGCGATGGATGCTCCCAACCGCCTGGCCCAACAAGCCATTGAAGCAATTCCCCGGCTCGGCGCGGCCGGTCAGCCGCTTCTGGCATTGGCCATGCACAAACTCACCAGCGATAACTCCGCGGCCCGCTATGCCGCGCTGGGGTTGCTCGGCCGAATGGACCGCCGTGAACAGGTGCAGCAGCTCGCGGCGGTTTCCCGATTGCTGAGCGACACGGAAGCGAGCATCCGCGCCCGGGCAGCCGAGGTACTGAGCAAGCTCGGGCCGGATGCAGCGCCGGCGGCCGAGGCGCTAGGGCAAGCCCTCACGGTGGAGAAGAACGATGGGGTTCGATACCGGTTGGTCGAGGCCCTGATCGCCTTGGAAGCAGCCGCGAAGCCCGCTGCTCCCGCATTGCTGCCGTTCCTGTCCAACAAGTCCGTGCCGCTCTCGCTGCGACTGCAGCTCCCTCGCCTGCTCGCCCGGGCCGATCCCACCTCACAGCCAACCGTGGCTGCCCTGATCACAGCGAGCAACGACATGGACCTGACGTTCCGGCTCGCCGCCATCAACGCCCTGGGTCTTCTCGATCCAATGCCGACCGAGGCGCTGGATCGGCTCCTGACCCTGGCTCGGTCGGATCCGCGGTGGCCAATCCGACAAGCCGCGCTGCGAGCGCTGGCGTGGGCCGGCCCCCGAGCCAAACCGATCCGCGGCGAAGTGGAGGCCATCGCCCCCGGCTCGCTCGCCGAACTCGCTCTGTGGCGAACGGTGATCCTGGCCGCAATCGACGGCCAGCTCGCCAGTACGGCCAACGCAATCCGAGCCGGGCTGAGCGACAAGAGTGCGGCCGTCCGCGGGGCCGCTGCCGAGGCGTTGGTACTGGTCGGGCCCACGGTCGCGGATGTGCCAGCCCTGGTGAAGTTACTCAAGGAGTCCAGCTCCACCGTCAAGGAAGCCGCGGCCCGGTGTCTGGCCCAGCTGGGGCCGGCCGCTAAGGAGGCCGTCCCACCGCTGACCAACTTGCTCACGGATGGCGATGCCGGGGTACGACTGGCAGCGATCGAGGCATTGGCCCAGATGGGGCGCGCGGCCCAATCCGCGGTTCCCAAGCTACAGGATCTGGAACGCGACTTTGTCGTCGGGGAAGCGGCCAAGGCAGCCCTGAAGAAAATCCAAGCTGAGGAAAACCCGTAATTGCAGCGCGGAGCGCGACCGCGCTCATTTCCGATCCGCGATCACATTGTCAAGAACGCCCTTAACGGCTTCGTAAGCCGTTGCACCCAGGCCTTCGTATTGCCGTCGGGCACCGTCGCCGTTGATAGGCACGGTGGCGCGGAAGACATACCGCCCCTCCTCGCGCAGCAGGGTGCGATCCTCGCGTTGGACGCCGTACTTCTCCAACTCGGCCAGCAGCGCGTCCACGCCCGTTGCGGGATCCTCTCCCGCCGCGGGCACGGTCCCACCCACGGGCTGCAACGGGACACTGCTGCTCCCGTCAGCGATCTTCAATTCGCCACTCTCCCGCAGCTTGCCAGCCAGAGCGGCCGGTGTGCTACTGGGACTGGGAATATACGTGCCTTTGAACCGTTCCGGATCGTCGCTGTAACCCACACCGGCTTTGTCGCCGGGACGACCCGTCGGGCTGCCGATCAGGGGATCGGTTTTGCCTTTGCTGCCGACGCCGCCCCGCTCAGGAACCGGTAAATTCTGTTGCGGAATCCGGCTGGGGCCGAAAACCAAGGGGTCGCGGGGCTTGGTCGTCGCCGCGTTGCCGCCATCCTTGCTCTTGCAACCGGCAACCACCACCACCAGGGTCAGCAGCCCGGCGAGGCTCTGGCGACAGTGCAAACGAATTCGGAGGCGTGGCAGCGTCATCTTGACCCGCTCGAACGGACAGCTAAACCAGCGAAGTACTCACCGGTCACACAGTCCACCATCTGTACTGTCCCCGACCGAGTGCCCAGAGTCCATGCTCACCGGTGCGAATCTCTCGGAAGAGTCGACCCAGAGCGTGCGCGCATGCTCGACAGGGAGAGTTTGCCGGGGGGATAACCAAGACACGAGGCGGGTTCAATGGCGGTTTTTCGGATTGCGGTGATTGGTGGCGACGGTATCGGTCCGGAAGTCATTGCGCAGGCCATGCGAGCGGCCCAGGCGGCGGTTAGCAAATACGAGACCGCCACCTTGGAATGGAACCCCTTGCCCTGGAGTACGGCCTACTACAAACAGCACGGCCGGATGCTTCCGGAAAATGGGTGGGACCTGCTCCAAGCTCACGATGCCATTCTCTTCGGTGCCGTGGGCGATCCGTCGGTGCCCGATCAGGTCACCGTGCATGAACTGCTGCTGCCCATGCGGCGCAAGTTCGATCAGTACGTGAACCTACGGCCGGCCTACTTGTTCGCGGGGGTTCCCTGTCCGTTGGTGGGGAAAGAACCCGGCGCGATCGACATGCTGGTCTACCGCGAGAATACCGAAGGCGAGTACGCCCCAGTAGGCGGCAAGCTGTATCCCGGTACCGCGAACGAGATTGCGGTGCAAACCGGCGTATTCACCCGCCGGGGGTGCGAGCGGATCCTGCGAGCGGCCTTCGAAGCGGCCCGCAAACGCCCCCGCAAGAAGCTAACCAGCATTACCAAGTCCAACGCCCAGGTGTGGGGGTTGGGGCTGTGGGACGACGTGTTCCACGCCGTTCGCCAGGATTACCCCGATGTGCAGAGCCATTCTCTGCTGGTGGATGCGGCTGCCATGGACTTCGTTCGCAAACCCGAAAGCTTTGATGTCGTCGTGGCTAGCAACCTCTTTGGCGACATCCTCACGGACCTGAGCGCTGCCGTCACGGGCAGCATTGGACTGGCCAGCAGCGCCAACATCAATCCCACACGTCAATACCCCAGCATGTTCGAGCCGGTTCACGGTTCGGCCCCGGACATTGCTGGCAAGGGCATTGCCAACCCCCTGGCGGCGATCCTCTCGGCGGCGTTGCTCCTCGACCACCTCGGCCTGGAGACTAGCGCCGCAGCCGTTCGCACCGCCGTCAGCCAGGTGCTGGCCGCCGGCCAGGTCAAAACCCCGGACCTCGGTGGGTCGCACACCACTGCCCAGATGGGCGATGCCGTGGTGGAGGCCATCGGCTGACGGCCACAGGTCTCCACCACTCCGCCGCTCCGAATTCGAACTCTATCCCCCAGGGGAAACATGCTGACCGGACCGCAGATCATTCTGACATTAAAAGTGCTGGTCATCGCTGTCACCGGCTTGCTGCTAGCCTCGCTGGTGGCACTGGCGATGAAGCGGCCGCGGCTGCACGGCCAGATCAATACACTGTTCTTCGTGCTGACCCTGGCAACGGTGATCGGATTCGAGGTACTGTTGCAGTTCGTGAATGTCAGCGCGAACTTCGATGACTCAGCTCGTCGGGCCCTGCGGATTCACTTGTGGTTCTCGGTGCCCTCGGCGCTGCTACTGCCCGTGATGTTCTACACGGGGAAGACTCATCGGCGCACAACCCACATTGCATGCGCCATTGCCTTCAGCCTATTGTGGACCGGTACCTTTGTGACGGGTGTCGTTTTCCTCCCTCACCAGTGACCTGGCCATGGCCCCACCCGGTCCCGACGAGCCGCCACTACAGCTCTCCGGCGATTGGCAACTGGACGCCGAACCGGAGTTGCCAATTGCTGACGAACCGGTGGAACCAGGCCCGCTGGTCGCCCCCATTCCCGCGAGTGCGGCACCGGCCACCGAGCGCCCGCTGGTCGAACCGGAACTCCCGCCCTCGCCGGAGCAATTGATCGAGGCCATGCTATTTGTCGGCGGAGCGCCACTGAAGGCCGAAGCCGTTTGCTCGGCGGTCCGGGGCCTGACAGAGGAGCAGTTCCAGGCCGCTCTGGAGAACCTGACCCGGCTGTACCGGCAGCAACGGCGGCCATATGCCATCCAGCCCCGGGAGGGGGGGTTCGTGCTCGCCGTGTTGCCGGCCTACCGTGGGCTTCGAGAGCGATTGTTTGGTGGTCCGCGCGAAACCCGCCTCAGCCAGGCCGCGCTGGATGTGCTCTCGGTGGTGGCGTATCGCCAACCGGTCGGGAAAGCCGAGGTGGATGCGGCCCGGGGGAGCGAATCCGGCTCGATCCTTCGACAACTGGTTCGCCTGGGTCTGGTGGCCGTGCAGCATCGGGCCGAGGCGGGCAACCGCGAAGTGCGCTACGGGACCACCCCACGATTCCTTCGTGTCTTCGGTTTGAATTCGCTAGATGAACTGCCCCGGCTGGGTGATACCTCCCAAGTGTAAGGAGCGCAAACGCGCATGCGAGCCAAGCCGCCGCTTCGGGTCTGGATCTGGCCGCTGCCCGCCGTCGCCCGGCGGCTGTGGCGCGTGATCGCCCTGGCAAGTGTGTACTCGCTATCGGTGTACCTGTTTGCGGGGGCGGTAATCGCTCAGTTGCCCGGTTGGTCGTCGGAGTTCGGATTGGTCAACGGAATTGTGCTCGGCGTGCTGGTGGGCATCCGCACCCGGGCGGCGTTCGACCGCTGGTTCGAAGGCCAGAAGCTGTGGGGCGAAGTGCTCATTCATGCGCGCAGCCTGACTTTGAAGGTCGCTTATCTGGTGCGAACCGATGCCGCCGATCGCCGCTTGTTCGTGGCTCTGGTCGGCGGCTTTGCCCAGGCGTTGGTGGCCCGGCTTCGTGGCATCGATGCCCAGATTGAAGCGCCACTGGGGGTCGAACCGTTGCCGCCCGATGCCCGGCACGTCCCGGCGCACCTGGCGGGTCGGCTGTATGCATTGGCCGCCCGCTGGCACCGCGAAGGCCGCGTTGACCTCCCCGGGCTGTGGGCTTTGGAAGCCAACACCCGGGCCTTGCTCGATGCCGCCGGCCACTGCGAACGGGTCGCGCAGACGCCCATCCCCGCTTCGTTTCACGCGCTATTGCGGCATGGCCTGCTCGTGAGCCTGATTCTCGCCCCCTGGCACCTCATTCACGCCCTGGGTCTGTGGGCCTTGCCGGTCCAAGCGCTCATCATCTACTTCCTGTTTGGTGTCGAATTGACCGCCGAGGAGATCGAAAACCCCTTCGGCACCGACGTGGACGATCTGCCGCTGACCGACTACTGCGACCGGGTTCGCCGCGATGTCGCCGATCTTCTCACCACGGCCGAACCGAAACCGACCGGGCCGCCTGCAACAGCGGACGCCATCAGCGGAACAATCCCAACCGTCACCGATGACCGTACCGAGTAGCCGCACTTACTTTTTGGTAGCGAACACGACCGTTTTCTCGGCACGGTTGATCCCGACCAGGCCACCGGTTTTCGGATCCGTGGCAATCCCCTGGCCGGGAAAGGGGCACGCCAACGCCTCGACGAACTCCAGCTCCGTACCCTTTTCGGGCACCTTGAGCCGGTACAGTACCCGAAAGTGGTGATGGCTCACGAGCAAGGTTTCGCCATCGAAGATGCCCCCCGAAGCGCTCATACCATCCCAGTCGTCCACCACGACTTTGGGAAAGGTCCACCGAGCTTGTTCCTTGAACCCATCGGCGTAGCGGATTAGCACCGTCTTGGCGTTATCGCTCTTGTAGTGGGCAAAACAGCACCACCAGTTTTTCCCGTCGTGAATCGACCAGACCAGGCTACCGGGTGGATTGGGAAACTCGTGAAAGATGGTGAGCTTGTTCGTGGCCGGGTCGTAAACGCGGATCTCGCTGGTATCCGGCTTGTTGGGATAGTTCGAGTGGGCGCAATACACTTTGCCGTCCTTCAGGAAGGCGCTGTTGAGGTGCTCCGCCGGCCCCTCGCTGACGGCCAGCTTCTTGCCGGTGGCCCGGTCGTAGACGGCCACGGTGGTGTTGCTGACGACAAACACCCGCTTCTCATCCGCGGCTGCGGCCTGGGTCGCGTATTCACTGCTGAGTTCGCTGGTCGCTTTCCAGCCGGGCTTCAGCACGAGCTGCGACTGACCATCGACCAACAGCCCGCCGAACAGCATCAACGTCAGCATGGGCAATCTCCGAAAACTGGGGTTTACACGGTCGCAGCAGACGGTATGAACCAGCCCGTTGGTCGGGAAGGAACCCGGCAGCAATTTCTCGCAAGGAAGCGGGATTCATGCGACGAGTCGCACTGTGGGCCGGGTTACCGGCCGTGGTCACGGTCCTGGGCGTGGCTCTGTGGTTCATCCTGGTTCCGGGCCGCTCCGGAGCCGGGTGAACCCCCACGGGTTGCGCCGTGCCTGGCGGTTCGCTGGGCTTCGATCCGTTTGTGCAGCCGGGGGGCTTCCCGGGTTCGATCCCGTATCCGCCACCGGTCTACCCGCAACCGCCAGTCTATCAATCGCGGCCGACCCCACAGCCCGCTCGACCTCAAGCCATGGGAACCCGACCGCAACCACGACCAACTCCGCCGCCGCTGACCCGGCAGCCGGAACCGGTCGTGATGCAACAGCCGTTACCGCCGCAACCCGTCGTGGTACCGTCGCCGGACCAGCTTGGCATCCACTTGAACGAACCCGCGGTCGTGGTACCGGAACCGAGTAAGCTCGGAATTCAGTTGGATTGAACTGACCTACTAACCCCCCTGCCCGGGGTTGATTGGCTTACTTCACCAGTTCCAGAACCGCCCACAGCGATGGGTCATCTGTAAATGGAAAGTCCCAGTTCACGCTCAAAAACTGATCGCCCAGTTCCTGATCGCGCACCAGATAGTACACCCCTAACCGGGGGTGTTCGATTGGATCAAACCCCGTCAGCACCGTTGCCGGGAGGAACGCTTCGAGGCGGTACCCCCCCCGGATGCGGTGCCCCCGAAAGGGAATCTCGGCCAACGGGGCCAGTGGCGCATCCTGCAATGCCCGATTGATCTTCAGTTGCGTGACGAAGGGTTCGTCCTTATCGGGACCCGCACCGGCGGCCAGGAACAGGAACTGATGGCAGAACCGGGTTGCCCGGTGGCTGGTCCGAGCATCGCGCGTGTCGAGCCACAACGACAGCCCATCCGACGAGCGAGGGCGATCACGGTCGCCGACCGGCGGCAATTCCTTCCCTCGCACCTCCACCTGAACCGCCAACCCGAAGTCGTTCCACCCCAGCCGGACATCGGCGAAATTCTTCTGCTCGTCCAGCTCAGCGAAGTTGTGTAACCGAGCTGCATCGGGAAGGTCGATCAGGTGCTCGTCCGAGTCAAGGGGGGCCTTCTTGACGTAGGGGCACGGATGTGCCATCCGCACCAGAAAGCGATTGGGAATGATCGGTGGCATGCTACCATCCGTCCGAAGAGATTACCGGTTGGTGATATCGGGTTGGCGAGGCCCCGGGCGGCCTCACCCGGCGAGACGGGTGGATGCCAACCGCCCGCCCGGGATCAGCCAGCGGGCGGGCGGAGAAACCAACGGGAACGGGTCAATCAGTTTTTCCCTTTTCGGTCTTTTTCTTTCTTGCCTTCTTTCTTGCCACCGGACATCCACGGGTTCGAGTCGCTCCCGCGATCGGATTGCGGCATCTTGTCGGATGGCTGATACCCTGCCGTGGGAGTTCCGCCTGGAACCGTATAGCTCGAATCACCGCCCGCCGAACGATCCTCGCCTTTACCTCGCGATTCCTGAATTCGGGTATCCCGGGTAGCAAACGCCGAGGATGTCGGGGTTTCGCCGTTCATGGCGGCAATCTTATCGTTCTCGGCTTTCAGTCGATTGTAGCGAACCAGTTCATCGGCCGTGAGCAGGCCATCGTTGTTCAGATCGTAGAGCTTGAATTCCTCGATAGTCCCGCCGCTGCGGATCCACTCCCAAAGGGCAATTTGACCGTCTTTGTCCTTGTCGTCGCGATCGAACCAATCGGGCAAGCCCTTGGGGAGATAGCCATAGCGCATCGCCACGGGCTTGGGTTCCTCGACCGGCTGGCGCGGATCCTGGCGACCCCAGGTTTGATCGTTACCCCAACCGCCCTGAGCCCACTGATTCCACGGCGGATTGTTATCGCCGCCACGGCCACCCCGAGCGTTGGCAAAGAACGCTCGGTATTCATCCAGCGTGACATAGCCGTCACGATTCAGGTCCGTTCGTTCCCAGTCGCGCTTCAGGCCGTCATCAGCCTCCGCGTAGGAGACCCGGCCGTCGCCATCTTTATCCTGTTGGCGGATCCGTTCAGCCGCGCGATCGCGCTCACCACCGCCCGGCGGACCACCAAAACCACCACCGCCCGGCGGACCACCAAAACCACCACCACCAAAACCACCACCGCCCGGCGGACCACCAAAACCACCACCACCAAAACCACCACCGCCCGGCGGACCACCAAAACCACCACCACCAAAACCACCACCGCCCGGCGGACCACCAAAACCACCA
>Ga0272446_1000050_pt1 | contig 141009 bp, 116 predicted proteins | sample YNPCB0061_FD_194587 | JGI IMG/M metagenome (GOLD analysis project Ga0272446, IMG submission 194587) | Hot spring microbial mat communities from Yellowstone National Park, WY, United States - YNP-CB-006-1 | ecosystem: Environmental > Aquatic > Thermal springs > Hot (42-90C) > Sediment | place... | reverse complement strand
GCCCGAGAGGGCGTTTCCTCGATGAGGGGATTGAGACGCCGTCCACCTGACGAAGGCCAAGACCCCGCGACTGGCCCGAGAGGGCGTTTCCTCGATGAGGGGCTGCGCCGCTCACCAGAAACCGACCACCTTCGCTCACGAAAAGTCGACCACCGCAGCGGCGCCGTTCGTCCCCTGTCGTCTACTTGCCAGAAGCGATTCTAGTCAATCGAACGATCTTCTTCTGGCTTTTTCTTGGACTTCAGCAGACCCACGGCGCGCGCCATCGGTTGACCCCGGGCTGGTCCCAGGACGCAGATAATCCACAACGTTCGGCGCGATGTCAATGGCATTTTCGGTGGTACACTTTTGCCGAACAGACCCGGTCAGATTCTCGATAGCGGCGTAGGCATGGACGCGCCGCTGAACAGGCCGCTCGAACGAGACGAAGAAAACGACGTCGGGGAGTACATCCCGTCCATCGAGATCTCCTCCCTGCAGGAGCTGGTGGCGATCCAGAAAGTGCTGAGTTGGTACGATCCCGACGCCTGGATCGTCACCTGCGACACGTCCGGTCGCGCGGGCCTGACGACCGTGCATATCCTGAGCGACGAGGATGAGGCGCGCGACTTCGCCGAGGCATTGCCCTACCCTGCATCAAGGTGTTTCCGGCGCGGGACTGGGGCAGGAGAGACACCGAATCCAGCGGGTAGTAGAAGTGTTCTCGCCCTGCGTCGCCGAGTGCTCAGGTGACTTGGCGACCGGTCGGTCCTGAACCACACACCACCATACTGCCCCGTAACGGCTTCTCCCCTCCCCTGCTCATCCGCCGTCCGTCAACCAGTAACGCCCAAACCCGAAACTCGTCCCCTTGCCGATCTGCGCCCGCTCCCCAAACGCCAGCCACCGCCCCATCTTCTCGATGTCCCCCTCCAGCACCACCGTGCCCACCACGCCAGGCAAGTTCATCCTCCGCGCCTGACGCGACGAGTACCGCGTCACCGGCAACACGTGCGTCCTGCGCCCAACCACGCGGAGGTCCAGCCGCCCCACCGTGTCGGCCACCGGGCCCCCGCCGTACAGCCGCGCCAGCGTATCTGCCCGCCGGACGATGGCCCCAAGCAGCGCGTCGGCGTCGATCTCCCCGCGCACCTTGCCCTCGTAGCGCAGACGCACCGGCGAGACGAACTCCAGCACGACCGGCCCCCGCTGCGGCACCTCCACCGGCGCGATGGGCTCCACCGACACCAGGTCGAGCGGCACTTTCTCGTGCTCGTCGCTCAGCGACAGACCGATGCCCCGCCCGGCCCCATCCCGCAGGGCCGCCACCACCGCGTCCCGGCACGACGCCGCAAACGCCCCGATCAGGCCCAGACGCACGTCGAGCAGTTCCCCGCGACGTAGCAGCATCGGCGACGACGACCGCACCGGTGCCTCGGGCGCCAACACGAGCGGACCCGGCGCGTGGTCCGTCACGCCCAGCCCCGCCCCCGGCCGTCCCGGCGGCTCGAACAGCAGGTTGTACACGCAGCCCGGAGCGTGACGGCACGTACCGCACGACGTCTCGCCCGACGCCACGCAAGCCCGCAAACGAAGCGCATGGCCGAGCGCGCCCCGCACACCATTGGTCGGCAGCGCAGCCAGCATCTGGTCGCCAAGCGCCCGAAAACGCAGCCGATACGACGCGATCTCAGGAAGCGTCATCGGGATACTCCCTCCAGCGAACGAACGCGAACCGTGACTGCTTGACCGTCGAGCCATCTTCTACCTGCGTGGTGGTCACCTCGCGACGGGTCGTCGCGGCGAAGCACCGGATACCCCGCCGCCGAAGCTCCCTCACCAGCGCAAAGCCGAGCGTGGGCTCGGTCGCCACAAAGGCCCCCTGCGCCCCCGCAGCCATGGCCCGCTCCGCGATGTCCCGCGCAAGGCCCTCGACCTCCGACCCATCGAGCTCAGGGTCGACCTCCCCCACGCCTCCCGGCAGGTCCGTCGGCTCGCCAAACCCAAGCTGCACCGCGGCCTCGACCTGCCGCGGTTGCCACGTCGCGACCGGATGATTCGAGACGTTCAAAAATACGCTGCCGCCCGGGGCAGCCGTCAGCTTCGTCGTGGTTTTGTTGGTCGCGCCAACCAGCGCTCGCACTGCCTCCACGGCCTCCCCAAAACGCTGCTGGACCCTCGCAAGCGATTGATCGTTGAACCGTTCCCTGGCATGCTCGTCGCCGATCCAGCAGTGGTCCAGACGGTTGCGCGTCCGCTGCACGGGTTGGTACGCCTGCTGATAGCATTTCGCCACCGGCGGATGAGCATCCAGCCATGCTTTCAGCTTGTCCGCCAGCGGCCCTTCCGGCCCTCGACCAGCCTGCACGGCCCCGGTCAGCGCAGCCATCACGCCGTCCACCTCGCCGCGAAAACGCTTGTCCGATGGCGGCGCGTCACCCACCGTCCCGATGCCAGCCGACACCGCGATACGCACCGCGCAAGAGGTGACGAGCTCCCGCAGGACCGAGAATGCTTCAACAATGCGCTTGTGGTCTCCCAGCCAGCACGCGATATCCAGTTGGTGGTACAAATAGTCATCCGACAGGTCTGCCCAGGAGCCATACGACGCCTTCAACCGCTCAACGCTGCCGCGCACCTGCCCGAGCACATGCCGCAAGGGCTCGAGCCGTGCGTGCGCGGCGATCTCCTGGCTCGCCTGATCGAGCGCGGTCACGACATCCGACGCCGCTTTCGCGACCTGGTCCTGCCGCACCAGCGTGAGCGCATCGCCGAGTAGTTGCAGCTTCTTCGGCAGCCCGGTGAGCGCCTGAGGCGCTTGGGCCTGCATCTCCCGCCTAAGCGCCTTCGTATAGGGCGTCACCCGTTCCAGGATACCGTCCGCGCGCCCGGTCCTCTGCCATTCCGCAACAGCCTCCGACCAGTCGGGCAGCGCGTACATCGGCGTGAGGTCGAAGATGGGCGCCACCAGACGCTCGATCTCCTCCTCCGGCTTCTTGCGCAGCGACTGCAGATCGCCCAGCGCCTCGGCCGCTCCGTAGTACACCTGCACGTGATCCAGCGAAAGAGCGTGCCGGAAGAATGACAGCGCCAGCACCGACGTGACGGGTAGCGTGCGGAAGCCGTGTGTGAGGTCGAGCACCACGCAGTCTTTCTCACCCAGACATGCCCCTATCCGGGCAAAGATGGCCCACAGTTCTTCTTCGCTCTTTCCATCGGGGATGTCGACAGGTTCCGGGCGAAAGCCGAGCTGCTCGAACCGCGACGACAACGCTTCCCAACGCTTGTTCCGAGCGACTTTGGTCAGCGCAGTGACGACCCGTTGCGGCTCGTCCTTCACGGACCTGAGGTATTGCAGAATCGCCGCCTGCACGAAGGGTTCACGCTGCGATGTGGTGAACTTGTCGCCCAGGCCATAGCGCAGCGGAACGTAGTCGTTGGTGCCAAGAAACGAGAAGAAGATGGTATTGCCCATGCGCGTCCCTCCGGGTGTGCGTCAAATCGCCAGCGCCGCTGCGTGCAACCGATTCCGAAGCGAATGCAGCGCGGCTTCGGTCCGATCGGGCTCTATTGTGCGGCGTTCGTGGTTGTCTCGCCTGAACACGACCAGGGTGCCCGGAGGTGCCACCGGCGCCTCCATTACCACAAACAGCGGGTGGAACGCCGGCCCAATCCGGACGATGCGGATGTGTACGCGAGACGCGGAACGGTCGACTGCCTCCAGCGTCGCCATCTCGGGCGGGTTCCGGAACTTGCGTGGCATTCCGAGCGACGCCAGCCAAAGATGCACATCGCCGCCTCTCGCGGCCAGATCGCGCCTCACCGTGCGGAGCGTATCGCCAGCCCGGTCCATCGCCTCGTCCCAGGATCGTGCGCCCTCCCTGAACAGAAAGATCTCCGGGTTCGGGCCGAGCATCTGGTGCTGATGCCCGGCCCGGCCAGCGGCCGGGAACCATCTTCGCAGCGTCTCCAGCCCCCTGCGGAACCGAGCCAGCCAATCGTCGACCGTGGCAGCGCCATGCGCCAGTTCGGGCCGCTCGGGCCATCCCTCAGGCGAGTTCCATTGGCGCAACGCGCATGTGCCCAACGCCCGACGGCTGCGGGCCCCGATACCCCCCAGATGCCCCAGCAGCCAGATCGACGCGATCCAAGCCCTTCGAACCAGGTCGCCCTCGCCCGTCCAGCGCTCGCGCACGTGCAGAACGAACTGGCGCCCCGGCTCGATGCCCTTTCGCCGGTTTTCTCCGAGGTACAGCGCGTATCCGAGGTACGCGGCGCCACGCGAATCTTCCCCGTGGGCTTGGAGCTTACCGCTGAAGTCGCGGTTTCCACGACAGGGCTCAACCACGCTTAGCACCATCGGCGACGCCCGCGACCCTTGTCCAGCCGCGGCAGCCCCGAAGATCCTCGGCTCGTTCTCCCGGAATTGCTCGTCGATCGCCCGGTACCAGTAACGCAGGCATCCCCGGATGCTCATCGGCCGGATCGACGCCCCCCCATTCTGCTCCGCGCCCGCGCAGAATACCGGTGTGATGATGTCGAATGTGGCGGCAAGGTGCATCGTGATCACCTCTCCTCGAGCTTACAATCGCGTCCAGTCTGCCCGTCTTGCGTCACGAACGACACGCGCGCCCTGCGCTTCGCCCAGGCAAGGATATCATTGACGTTTGTCGTTGCGTTCGCTCTCACCACGTCGGGGATCGGGATCTTTACCCTTGCCCCGCCCTGCGCCTCCACGATAAACACACCCTGATTCCGCTTGACCTCGATGACTCTTCCGTGGGTCCGGGAGGCCGGCACGGCCGCGGCTTGCTCCGGCTCCCTCGCAGGGACGGCCTGGTGGTCCGGCCCAGCGGCTCGGGGACCATTCGGCGTTCCGGCATTGCCCGCGCCTTCCGGGCGCATCAGGCCGTAGCCGGAGGTCGTCTTCGCCCCGATGCCCAGGTTCGCCAGCCCCTCGTCTAGCATTTCCCAGGCCCACTCCACGTCGTCTTGCGAACCGTCGTCTTGTTCGCGCCGCGGCGCAATCGCAAGGGCGAAGCGCACCCCGGCCCGGATGCACAGGAACGGAAGCGGCGTCGGGCTCTCGCAGTCGTGCGGCCAGGCATCCTGCTCGCGCTGATTCGCGTAGTATCGGGAATGGTGGGGTGTCATGACGTCGAGCTCGAGGGGGCGCCACCGTGGCTCGTTACCCACCAACGGCACGCCGTCGAGCACCACGACCGAACCCGCACGGGCGTCGTTCTCCCCATTCGCAAGCTCCGGACCGAACACGCGATCGACCCGCTGCCGGATGGCTGCCGCCCCGTTCGCGTCAGGTTGCGTCGCGGCCTTGTACGCGCACCAGGCACGGGCAACTCCTTTGAGCGCGGTCGACGGCAGGTACGGCAACCCGTAGACGAAGTGCAGGCAGAATCCGAGCTCGGCAGGGGTCGGCGAGGCAAGCCAGAGGATCGTCTCGCTCGCGGTCACATACACGCGACGGTCACACCCCCGCATGGCGCTTCGCGACTCCTCGGCGCGGGCAGCCCACGCTCGCGCGAGATCGAGGCGCGACCGCTCATCGAGCGACGCGCACACGGCATCGAACAGGCTTGCGCGGTTGAAGTCGCTCTGCCCCGGACGCGCGGTGATCTGGTAGCGACCGTTCCTGACGAAGTACCAGGGCGCGAGTTTGCCGATGAGCAGGCCCGGGTGGATGTCGAGGCGGGGCTCCTGAGCGCCGGCCCTCAGCAGTTGTGCGGTTGACGTTGGAAGAGGGAACGACAGTTCCCAATCGTGCTGTCCGGCAGGTGGGGCGCCTCCGTGCTGCGCCCCCTGATTCGCCCGGCCTGCCTGCGCCCGCTGCGGTCCCCGGCGATGGTCGTAGTTTTGCGCCATGACTCACTCCTGTCGCCCGTCGCTACTGCAATGCCACCTCGGCGAAGCGCTTGAGCCAGCTCGCGTAGGCTAGCGCCTGGCGCGTCGCCTTGCGATACTCGGCCGCAGTCGCCTGGCCCATCAGGTGTCTCAGGTACTGGGGCGCGTCGGTTTGCTGCTGTCGGCCGACTTGCAGCCCTCGGACGAGCGCCTCCGCGACCCGGGGATTCTTTTTCAGGTAGAAGGCAATCGTCTGGCCGAGCCCCGACGCCTGCACATGCGCCGGAAGCTTACGGAGATCCTCGAGGTTCTCCGCCCGCTGCGCGAGCTGGTCAACCTCCCCTGCTGCGGTCGTCGCAAGAATCTGGTCCTGCACTCTCGCTGGCATGACTACCTCCTACTCTTATTCTCGCACCAACCGGGCGCGCATGATCCCTCGGCCGATGGTCTCGTTGCCGCCAAGCTGCACCGGCGCGCCCACGATCTTTCCCAAGTGCTCCCACGCCTGCTCCGCTGCGTCCCCCGCTCGCGGCGTCAGGCCGACCATCGCGTACAGCAGCGAGTCCGCGGGCAGATACTCCTCCGTCCACAAGGCGTGCTCCGCCACAGTTTTCGTCTCGGGCTCGATCCGCACGCGCGTCACGACCTCCGTTGCGTGCTTGCAGAAGTCGCGCAACATGTCGTCGTGGACCAGCACCAGCGCGCGGGCGGCGTGCTGCCTCCAGAAGTCGAGCGCGGCGCCGCCGCCGATGAGCACCTTCAACGCCTTGCCCAGCTCTTCGAGCTCTGCCCTCGGAGCCGCGCCAAGTTCGTATTCCTCGAGCACGATGGCGTTCCTGCCCAACGCCAGCCCGAAAGCCTCCGCGTTCGCCACCATCGCGGCGTCGTCGGCGGGCCGCAGCCGCGCGGCCTTCGACACCTTGTCGCGCAGCGCGTCCATCGCGGGCACCACATCGGCCAGATCTCGCCCGAACCGCGACAGGCAGTAGGGCGAGGTGACCCAGGCAAACGCCGGTCCGACGGTTCGCACGGGGAACAGCAAGAGCCGTGCGTCGGTGAATACCAGCGCACCCTGGCTCAACACCTGCTCGGGTCCGACGTCGGGGTCCGGCCCGAAAAGCAGCTTCGTGATTTCAGGCTCCTTCTTCCTGCGAGACAGATCTTTGAGCGCACCCTTGACACCGGAGCTATGAATCACGGGAAGCTCGGTGTGTCGTTCCCGCTGGATCGGCAGGTCCACCGCGCCAAGGTCCGCCCCGGACCCCGCGTGTACCGGAGTCTCCGCCAGCAACGATAGAATATGAGCTTGCATGTCAATCCTCCAACCTTCCCACCAAGGCGAATCCCAACCCCGCGGCCCGATCCTCGTCGTCGGCCGCCACGCTCATGCCGTGTAACCGCTTCCAGTCGGCCCCCTCCGCTTCCACGTGCAGCACCGTGCCCGCAGGCAGCAACCGCTTCATCACCCGTGGCCCGATACCCATCTTCCAGCCGCCCAGCGACACCCCGCGCCGGGTCATCCTCGCCACCGTGCGCACCGGCGCCCCGGCCAGGCTCGACAAGCGTTCATCGCTGATATCATCCAGCACCGTCGGCGAGGCGAAGTAGATCGCCGCCCGCCGGCCTACCAATTCACCGCAGCGCGGAAGCGACACATCCCTGCCGACCGAAACGCGCGCCGCGTGGCCGTCGCCTCCCAGACGCAGCACACCGCGCAGGTCTGACAGCGCGCGCCGCGCCCGATCCGTCAGCCCGCGGACCGGCACACGGAGACAGTAGCCGGGCGCCAGCGCCACCGTGTGACGCACATACAAGTAGCCCTCACGAACGACCTTGCTGTCGAGCGCCACCCCGATGCGCGCGTCGCCGAGAAACACAGGCCGCTGCCGGTCCGGTGCGGTCCACGACGGCAGCCCTCCGGCCAGGTACGCCTCCATCGATCGGGGCGTCAGGAACCATGCAGGCGTGTCGCCGTCGGGTCGCTCTCCACCTGGAACGACAGGCATCAGCAACCCGGGCTGCAACGACGCGGCGTAGCCGTCCGGCAGGGGCGCGGCCCGCAGCCGTTTCACCCGCCGGCCGGCCGCTTCCGCGAACACCTCCAGGTCGAGCGGCTGAGGGAACATCAGCGCCGCCCGCGTCGACGCGGAATCACCCACCGTCACGTCGACCCGGGCAGCCGCGCCCGGACAGCCCAGCAGCACCGGCCCGATCATCCATGGCGGAAGCCCGTCCGGCGTCCCCGCCACCTCCCGCGCCTTTTCGATGCACGCTCGTCGCTGGGCTGATTCGTCCGCCCGATTGCCGTACAGCGCCGGATCCACACCTGCTTGTTCGATGAGCAGGGTTCGCAGCGCGCCGAGGATGGTCCACGGCGGAGGCGGAAAGACGCTGCGCGCATGGACCGTCCCCCCCACGTCGAAGGGACGGCCGTCGCGCACGCCCACGACATCGAGGGGCTGAATATCAATCATCTGCCAATCGTTCATGACTCAGTCCTCCCCGGTTCGCGAGAAGAACGCCGCCGCCTCCACCAGGCCGAGCCACCGCACAACCCCGGAAGGCCCGCCATGCGGACGACTGCAAGCGTCCGCGAGCTGCTCGAGCCGCTGGCGCAGATCGCGCCGATCGTCCATGGAGATCGTCGTGCGGCGTGTCAGGGACCGATGCGCAAGCTGTATCGCCATCTTCCATCGAGCGTCGTCCGGCACCGCGTCCGCCTCGCCGCTGGGAACGAGCATGCCCACGGTCCCGTACAGATCGCGTACGAGCCTGGCCGACAGCGTGGTAGAGAAAAGCTCCTGCAGTCGCAGAAACGCTGCGAGGTAGTCCGTCTGGCCGCCTGCGTCGAAGAAACGCAGCCCGGTACGGGTGACCTGCCCCGATCGGCGCAGGATGGTCAGGCCGAGCGCGTTTCGCCCGAGGTCGTGTTTCGCATACGCTTCCGCTGCCCTCGCCTGCTCGATCGCCTCTCCGAGGGGCGCCGTGTAGTGGAACACGCACAGGCCCGCCGACGCCGTCGCGAGATGGCCGAACACCAGCCCCACTTGCTTGGCGCCACGACCGGGTGGCCGGGGCCTTCCAAAGTGCCCGCTCTCCCATACGCAGTAGCCGTGTCCTGAGCTGGCGCGCTGCTCATCACCCGACTCGAAGGGCCAGGGGTATCCCGAAAAACGCAGGCGCATGCGCCGCACCAGCTCCACGACGTCGGCCAGCGGTGCGAACACCAGCGCGTCGTCGCCACCCGCATAGACCAGATGCGCGGGGATTCCTTCGAGCTCGACCGTCATCGGCACGGCCTTCTGCGAGAACGTCGCGCACGCATCGCTCAACGCGTGATGCACCGCAGGCGTGACGCGGCGCTTGACTCGACCGAGACGCTCCTTGGCCTGGGGCGGCAAGGCCGCCCGCACCTTCTCGTGTAGCATCGAGAGCGCGGTCGGCCCGATCTCGCCGTCGAGCCACTTGCCAATGCAGTCGCCGTCGAAGTGCACAACAGCCAGGTAAGCTCGCGGCCCCTGCACACGGGTCGCGGTTCCAGTTGAAGCGGCGCGGCGCAACGACGCAGCCGCCCGCGCCAGACCGGCAAGCTCCGCGCGCCCTTGCACACCCTCGTCGCGCGCACCACGCGGCGCGGGCAGCACGTACTGCCCATCAACGTGCGCGAATGCTTTCAGGATGTTCGAGTCGCCGGCCGCGTCGAGCAACGCTCTCGGGCACCACACATGGACATCGCCGCGGTCCAGCGCTCCTGCCCCAGCGGCCGCATTCGCGGCTTGTACGAACCGTTCGACCGCGTCCTGCAACCTGGCATCCCCTGCTCGCGCACAGCCGCGGACCACGTCCAGCTTGAACCGCGCAGCGGCGACCTCGCCCGTCGAGGGATGCCGGCTCCCCGCGCCGTCCCCACCGTCGGGCATCTCGATCCCCCACCAACGCTTGACCCAGCACGGCCCGCAGAGAAGCTCGCCGTCGCGCAGCAGCGAGCGCTTCTTCATCTGGTCCGCGACCGCCCCCCAGATCTGCTTCCGCTCCCGGACGCGGCCCTCGCCAACCTGGCCGGAAACGGGGCCGAGCACCTCGCGCTCACCGCACAGACTGCACTTCAGCCCGTGCTCGGGCGAGGCCACGCTCGCGCGGGACCGCTTCGAGGCATCGAGCAGACGCTGCGATTCGGCGAACGAATCACCGTAGAGCAATCCGCCGTTGGGCGCATACCCCGGCAGATCCGCCGACGCTTCCAGCGCTTCTCGCACGCGCCACCGCGCTCCGAGCGGCGTCGTGGGCGGCAATGCACTCACCTGCAAGTCTGTCTTGCCCGCATCCCAGGGCGCCGAGGCCCATACGACTTCGAGCAGATCGTCCACCTGCCGCAAAGCCTGCGCAAGCGCCCCGGCATGGACTTGCGCCGGCGTCTCCATCGCCGGAAACAGCGCCTCCACCGCGCCACGTGCCGCATCCGCCCAGAACCGTCGCACCGCATGCTCGCACGCGCCCGCCATCGCCGACGCTTGCTCCGCAGGCACCACCGCGGCGAAGCGGTTGGGCAGCGAGGGAATCCGCAGGCGCCAGTTTAGCGACCGCTTGAGCCCATCGATCGCCTCGCGCGCGATCGGCGGACACGCATCGTGCTCGCTCAGGGAGCTCAGCCCCAGCCCGCCTTCTTCCACGTTCCGCAGCAGCCAGTCGTCGAGCAAGGGCTGCTCCCGGAGCGACGGGAAGATCACATGGTCTGGCCCCAGCGTGGAACAGACCTCGCGGATCGCCGCCCACATCGAATGGCTGAGCAGCGACGAGCTGGCCCACAGGTCCGATAGCCGCCGCGAGCTCGCGATGAACCCTTGCACCGGCCCGATGGAGAACGTCAGCACGGCAGCGCGTCGTTCTCCGTTCAACACGCTCGCCAGCGCGGACACCAGCCCGCAGTGCCCGAGCACCGTGTGCGTGGGCATCCGCGTGTCGGCGGGAAGGCGCTCCCAAAGCGCGGCCATGGGATGGCTCGAACCGGTCTGCTGCTCATGCACGCGAAGCAGCTCCGGCAGCAGACGCCACAGCAGCACGAACCGGAGCCGCGAATCGGCGCCCGCGGCCTCGAGCCACCGCCCGACCGCGTCGAACGCCTCGCACATGGACTCGTGCGCACATCGAGCATCCTCGGGGCTGAGACGCAGTCCCTCCACGCGCACGCCCGCGCCGTCGCCGTCTTCCCCGAAAACCTGTGTCAGCGGGTTGCCGTCGAGCGGGTGCACCAGCGTCAGGTCGCGCCGGGGATCGACCGCCACATCCCTCAAAAACCGCTCACGGTCGGCGCCCGATGCGACCTGATCGGCGAGGCGCACCAGGGCATGATCGCACGACACGTCGGTTCCTCCAAGCCAGCTTCGAGCCAGGTCCATGCCGATGCGCTCGTGGCCCTGCCCGAGCACCAGGGGCTTGTGCGGAGGGTCGTGGAGGAACGCCAGGATCTTCGCGAACCACCAGTCTTCGTTTCTCTTCATCTCGACTCCCCTCGTTCACGCGCGGACCACTGTACGCCGTCTCCCGTGCCCGTGACAATCGGCTCGTCCGCACCTCGGCACACGCTGCCCAAGACGCAGCACGCCGCGAGATCTGACAGCCCGCGCGCCTGGCGACGCTCATCGGCAGTCCGCCAAGGCTCCCGCGCGCGGCCTGCTAGGCTCGTTCGGTGTCGATGGCCCCTACGGCGCGGAGGCCGACCGCGCAATCAGGTTCCGGACCGCGCCCTTCGCATGCACGACCGTATGCAGCGGCACGCCAATAGCGGGATGACGCTGCTCGCCGAACATCTGTCTGGCCGCGGCCTCGACCCACGCGCGATCGACCTGCCTGGCGTGGGCGGCGTCGTTGCGACGACCCACGAACTGCGACAGCCATCGCGCCCAGGCGTCGTCGCACACGAGGGGGCCGAAACCGTGTCGGGCAGGTTGCCAGGAACGCATCGCGGGGACCATCATCGCAACCGCACCCAGCGTCAGCGGCCGCGGCGCGATCTCGAAGCCGTCCCAGGCTCTTCGGAGCTGGTCGACCTGTTCGAGACGCGGGGAGCCCGTGCCCAACGCCGCGGCGACAGGCTGAACCACACCGCCTACCAGCTCGCGTTCCAACACGTTCGACAGGTACATGACCACGGGCGTCATCTCGAGCTGCGCGTCGAGGGCATGCCCTTGGGTCACCAGGATCCGGGCCGAGGCGAGCCACAGACGAGAGGCGTCGTCGAGCCCGTTCCAGGTGGTGTCCCCCAGCAATCGCTGGAGCTCACCGCGCGCCAGCGCAAGACGCGGCGGATAGATCGTATCCGCCAGGTCGGCGAACCGCGAGATGCCCAGCCGTGCGCGAGGCTCGTCGAAGAGCGCCTCCGGAGCAGGTCCACACACGAACGCCGGATAGCGCAGCCCGAATGACGCATACGGGTCGTAGCCGTAGCTGGTGCGCCGGACGCGCACGTGCTCCCGCAGATACTGCAACGTATCGATGGGCTCGAACGACAACGCGCGCACGTCACGCACGCGGAACCATGCGATGACGCGCCTCGCGTGGTAGTAGGCGGGACGCTCCTCGGGTGGCGGCGCCTGATCCGGATCGCGGAGCGTGGAGCGGACGTCGTCGACCTCCAGTGCATGGAGTTGGCGGAAATCCGTGGCAAACAGGACGACTCTGCCGCGGGCGTCCAGCGACTCCCGGCATGCCCCCAAGGACTCCTCGAGCGCTGCAACGAGCTCCGGACGAGGCATCCTGTCCGCCGGTGCGTCGTAGATGCGTCCCCACCATGTCCGGCGGTCGTCGCCCCGGCCGCTGGCGCGCCAGTGGTCGACATGCACCACAATCGTGTCCGGCTCGATCAGGGGATTCCACACGACGAGGGCGCCGGGAACACGGTCGCGAGGGTCGCTGCTCATGGCCCCGCCGAGGGTGTCGCTTCGACCGTCTGCCGTCAAGCTATGCCGCAGCGGCGCGTCAGACCGCTCGGCGCCCCACGTCTTTCTGGGCGACATGATGAGTTACCGACGCCGCAACCGCTACCGAAGAGTCATTCGCCCGCGCATCGGCCAGTCGCTCGACGAGCTCGTCACGCTCTGGACCCTCCGGCTCCTGATCGACGGCGCCGCCCTCACCACGCTCTCCGATCCGGATTCGCCAACCGTCGATCTACCAGGCTTTCTGTGGGGACCGGAGGACGGGCCGGTTCCCGAGACGGCCGCCGAAGCCCGCAAGGCACTCGCGGCCAAGCTCGCCCGGCTCGAGGCCGACCCGCCGCCAGAGCGCGGAAGCGTGCATCGAAACGTACAGTGGCTTGCCGAAAAAGTAGGCTTGTCCAACATCGACCGGCGTGTCCTCGCGTTCGCCCTCGTCGCGAATGACGACGAAGACCTGCGCTCCTGCCTGGCCGCCGCCAGCAACGGGCGCCCGGACGACCTGGCCCGCGTGATCGCCATTGCCCTGAAAGAAGATCCGGCGAGCGTGCAAGCGTGCCTCGAGCACGGAGCGCCGCTCATCGCCACCGGCTTGCTGCGGCCCGTGCAGGGCGGCCTGCCCGGCGACCCATGGTGGATTGAGATCCCTGCCCCTTTCGATGCCATTCTCGCATCCTCCTATCGCGATCCAGCCGAGCTGACCACCAAGCTCTTCCACACCGCCCCCCCAACCACGCTCACCGAGCAGGACTTCCCCCACCTCGGCGACCACCTACCCATCATGGCCAGGATCCTGCGCGGCGCCTGCGACCAAAAGGCGTCCGGCGTCCACCTTCTCCTGTATGGCAAGCCCGGCACCGGCAAGACCGAGCTCGCACGCCTGCTCGCACGCCTCGCCGAGGGCTGCCTGTACGAAGTCCACGTCGAGGACGACGACGGCGACCCGGCGTCGGGCCACGCTCGCATCTCGTCGTTCGCGTTGTCCCAACGCGTCCTCGCCAACGCCCAGCGGGCGGTGCTCCTGTTCGACGAGATGGAAGACGCTTTCCCGCTGGACTACCAGGCCTCGCTCGCCGGGCCGTGGCTCAGGCGAGGGTCGCCGGCCGCGGCCGCGGACAAGGGGTGGATGACCCGTACGCTCGAGTCGTCCCCCGTGCCCACCCTCTGGATTGGCAATGAAGCGGCCCAGATCGACCCGGCCCTGGTGCGCCGGTTCGCCTATGTCCTGCACCTCGACACGCCCCCTGCGTGCGTCCGTGCGCGAATCGTTCGCAAGCACCTGGAAGGCCTCCCGCTCCACGACGCCGACGCGGACCGCCTCGCCCAGGATCCTCGCATCTCGGCAGGACACCTGCAAAACGCTGCCCGCATGGCGCGCCTGTGCAACCCCCAAGACGCAGCCGACGCCGCCCGCATCGTCACCGGCGTGGTGCAAGGTCAACTCGAGCTGACGGACGCAGGGCAATCCACGCCGGCCAGGATCGTCCCGGTCGGGCCCTACGACCCGTCGATCATCCGGGCCAACGCCGACCTCGATCGGATCGCTCATGGATTGAGCCGCACCCGACGGGGCACGATCGCGCTGTACGGGCCCCCCGGCACGGGCAAGACCGCCTGGGCGCACCACGTCGCCCAGCGTCTCGACGTCCCGCTGCATGCCCGACGCGCGTCGGACATGCTCGGCATGTTCGTGGGCCAGACCGAAAAGCAGATCGCCGCCATGTTCCGCGCTGCAGCGCGCGAGCGTGCCGTGCTGCTCCTCGACGAGGCCGACAGCCTGCTGCGTGACAGAAAGCTCGCGCTTCGCACCTGGGAGGTTTCCCAGGTCAACGAGCTGCTCGTGCAGATGGAGGCGTTCGAGGGAGTGTTCATCTGCTCGACCAACCTCATCGAAGATCTGGACGAAGCGTCATTCAGGCGCTTTTCTATCAAGATCCGCTTCGACCCGCCCGACGCCCGGCAACGTTGGAAGCTCTACCTCGCCCTGTCGGACGTGCTGCACCTGCCCGCGCCGGACGGCGAGCCATCCCGCAGTCTCCAGACCAAGCTGGATATCATGAGCACGCTCACGCCGGGCGATTTCGCCGCGGTCATGAAGCGCTGGCAAATCCTCGGCGAAACGCCGTCCCACGATCGCCTTTTGGCCGACCTCGAAACGGAATACCGCTTCAAGCGAGACGCCCATGCGACACGCATCGGCTTCGGCCGTGCACGGTGATTCGCGGCGGACCCGCGTTGGCGCTGCCTTGGAACCGGAGTCTTGAATCCCCTTGCCCGGCCCGGCCCTTTCGCTACCTTGCAATGCCCGAGACGATGACCATCCGAATCCAGCCCGGCTTGACGCTGTTCGTCGCAACTCGCCGCGACCAGGTTCCATCCACTTGCTCGCGCTACGTCAGTGTCGACGGCTCCGTGCCGGGCGCGGCCGTCACCTGGGACCATCACGTGACCGGCGAGCTGGTCAACCTCGACGCCATGCCCGCCGAGATCGATGCATCGGCTTTCGATGGTATCGGCACCACGATGGCGGATACGGACGCCATCGTGAGCGCGACCGCGGTCCTCGTCGGCGGCGCCGCTCACGTGCACCCCCAAACGATGGCCGTCCTGCTGTCGGCGTCGCACTGGTGCGACCACCTGGGCCCCCACCCGGCGCAGACGGACGCCGCGAACGCCGCGGGCCGCGGGCTGCACGGTCATGTCCTGGCCGGGCTCGCGCATCAGGAGCGGTCCGCACCGCAAACCGCCTTCGCCTCCCTCGCCCTCGACCTCGCCTCCGCAGTCGCCACGGGATCGACCCTGCCCTACGATACGACGATCCTGGATCAGGCCGAGCATACCGCCATGCTGCTCGACGGCGACGGCCGGATCACCCGGCGCGGCCTGGTCGGCGTGGTGGATCTGCGCGGAACCAGCCACGCATCCCCCAGCGCGCTGTACGCGCGCTTCGATTGCCCCATTGGCCTGTTCATCGAAGACCACCCGGCCGGTGGGCTGCGCTACACGGTTGGGCTCCACCCCGCGCGACGCGGCGGACCGTCGAGCGTACGCCCGGTTCTCGATGCACTGGCAAGAGCGGAATTCGCACATGGATGGCCGGCCCTCGGCGCCGAGGCCCGGCCCGGCATGGAGAACTGGGGAGGCCGCCAAACCGTCGGCGGATCGCCCTGGAACTATGGCTCACGCCTGAGCCCCGACGAGGTCGTCGCGATCATCGAGCAGGTCGTAGCGAGGTAGGCATCCCGCCTCGTCCACGCGCTCATCGTCGTGACGCTTCCCATCCGCCGCGAATGCTTCGCACCGGATCGGCTGAACATGTACGGAGCGGCCAGCGGGTTATTCGGGTGGCCCGCCCCCCAGCTATCGAATGCACCGCGCTCCTCGATGCCATGCTCACCGCAAGGGTCCCGCGGCTCGACGGTCCGGGCGCGGGCTCGACATGATCGGATACCAACTTGCGGGGCTCTGTATTACGCCTCGAGCTCGAGGTTCGCATATCCGGCCAGGATGATCCCGGCGCACGCCTCGGCGTCTGACAACGCATCGTGGTGCCGCAGACCGATGCCGAGATGCGACGCCACCGTGGCGAGGTTGTAGCGTGGCAAGCTCCACGTGCGTCGGGCAAGCCGGCACGAGCAGGCGAAGGGCACGTCCGGCGGCTGCACGTCGTACCACGCGCAGCAAGCGCGCAGCACACCGCGGTCGAACGGCGCGTTGTGCGCCGCGAGGAACTGGGCGCCCGCCACGAACGCGTGAATCGAGGGCCAGAGCTGGCCGAACGTCATCGCGTCCGCCACCTGCTCCCACGTAATGCCGTGGATGGACGTGAACTCGAAGGTGCGGAAGGGCGGCCGTATCAGGTGCTCGCGCTTGGCCACGATGCGCCGGTTCTCGACGCGCACCAAGCCGATCGCGCAGGCGCTGTTGGGGTATCGGTTGGCGGTCTCGAAGTCGATCGCCACGAAGGTGTGGGCAGAGCGAGCGGATGACATGGTCGGCCTTGCTCGTGGATTGCTCGTCAGACGTCGCTCACCAGGCGGATCTGACGGGCGCGATGCGTGCTGGGGCGCCGACCCGCGCGCGGCTCATCCCGTTCCTTGCACCAGCGCCCGCTTCAAACCAAAATCCACCCGCCAGATCGCGTCCGGATCGCCGTCGAGGCGCAACTCCACCCAGAACTCCTCTGGGTGCTCCGCGCACAGGTGACACAGCGCGGTGACGGCGAATCCCGCCGGGTCGATCCGCAGCGGGACGGAGGGCGCAAGGTCCGACAGGATGAACTCCACGGCTTCGTCGCGCAGCGCATCCAGGCGGCGAACGCTCTTGGCGGCCTCCAGCGCCGCGAGCGGGTCCGGGCCTCGATCGTCACCCATGACGAGCACCAAGACCGGTCCGCAGCTCGTGAGCACCTTGGTGGACCAGCAACCGTCGAAGCCGCGGGACAGGTGCCCGAGGTCGGGGTAGCCCACTCGTCGATTCGCCGGCTTCTCCGCGCTGCTCTCGGTGGTTTGTCTCAGCGGGCTCATGGCATGGGCGTGTCGGGCAGGGGAACAGTTTCCAGTGTATATCTGGAATCAACGGGGACATGATATCCTTAGCAGATGAGGCGCGCAAGCGGGTCCGACCGGCCCGTTCCAATTATGCGGCCGGGTCGTCGTCGCGCTTCGTGCTCAGGCCGTACCTTGCCAGCTTGCGATACAGGGTTGGACGCGGGATCCCCAGCTCGCGCGACACCCGCGCAACGTTCCAGCGGTGCTCGACCAGCGCGCGCTCGATCCGGTCCCGCTCGACACGCTGCCAGGCGGATCGCGACAACGGGGACGGCACGCCGGCGTCGCTCGAGGGCAGCTCGATGTCCTTGGCGGTGATGCGGTCGCCGTCGCAAAGCACGACCGCTTTCAGCAGCACGTTCTCGAGCTGGCGAACGTTGCCGGGCCACGGCGCGGACAGGAGCTTCTGGAGCGCGGAGCGGGTGAGCTGCGGGACCGGGCGGGAGGCATCACGAGCAGCCCTTTCCAGGATGCTTGCCGCGATCGCGGGCAGATCTTCCAACCTGTCGCGCAGAGGCGGCAGCGCCACTTCGATCGCGCTCACGCGGTAGTACAGGTCCTCGCGGAACGTGCCGCGGGCGAGCTCGTCGGGCAGCTTCCGGTTGGTGGCACAGACCAGCCGGAAGTCCACCGTCAAGGACCGGTGCGCGCCGAGCGGTCTCACCACCCGGTCCTGCAGCACGCGCAACAGCTTGACCTGCATCGTGAGGGGAAGCTCCCCGAACTCGTCCAGGAACAGCGTTCCGCCCGAGGCCTGGAGCATCAGCCCGTCGCGCCTGCGCTCGGCCCCGGTGAACGCGCCTCGCTCGTAGCCGAACAGCTCGGACTCCAGGAGCGGCTCCGGCACCGCACCGCAGTTGATGGAGATCATCGGACCCGAGGCGCGCTTGCTGTTGCCGTGGATGGCTCGCGCGACAAGCTCCTTGCCCGTGCCGCTCTCGCCGGTGATGAGGATGGGCAGGTCGGTGTCGATGACCCGGTCGAGCAGGGCAAATACCTGCTGCATCGGGCGCGACGATCCCACGATAGGACCGTAGTCGTGGCGGTAGGCGGCGCGTGGTGAGGCGGCGCGGACCTGCTCCTCCAATCGCTCGATGCGGGTGGCCTGGCTCTGCATCAGCGCTTCGATCTGCCGGTTCTTCTCCTCGAGCTGACGGGTTCGCCGCGCCAGCTCTTGGTGGAGCCTGGCGTTGGTGAGCGCGATCGCCACCTGATCGGCGAAGGCCTGAAGGACACGAACGTCGCTGTCCGCAAACCGGCCGGGCTGAAACCGGTGGTCGAGGTACAACGCGCCCATGACGCCCGCGGGCGCAATCACGGGCACGCAAAGCACGGAGGCGAGCTGCATGGCATGCACGGACGCCGCCTGCACGAAGCGGATGTCGACGCGCGCATCGGCCGACGTGATGGGCGACGCCGACTCGATCACCTGCTGGGCAATCGCTCTGCTGAACTTGATCTGCGCCCGGTCGACATGCTCCCGGTCGAGGTTTCGTGCGACAGCGACCCGTAGACGATCGCCCGCCCCTGCCGCGGTGTCGCGAAGCAGCACGAATCCGCGTTCCGCCCCCGTGAGCTCGATGGCAGCGTCCATCGTTCGCCGCAGGATCTCCTGGGTGTCCAGGGTCGAGTTGATGCGCTTGTTCACCTCGAGAAGGCGGTCGAAACGGGCATCGACGCCGTCGCCGCGGGGCTTGTCGGGTGTCGCGTGGACCGGGCGGGCGCCCCGTCGCAAGGGGTGCAACCAAAAGGGCTCTCGCAAGGGATCCGGCAGCAGCGCGGCGATGCGCTCCCAAATGCTCCGCGCTTCCTTGCGATGCCGATCCGCCAGCAGCGTCGCTCCCTGGCCTTCCCAGATGGCGGCGATCACCAGGTGCGCCCTCGCCTGCGTGTCCGGCACGTTCGACGGCGGCGTATCACGCAGCGTGGACTCCAGCACCGCCAGCGCTCTCGCTGGCTCCCGACGCGCAAGCAGCGCCTCGGCGTTCGCCACGGCAAGGCGCAACCGCAAGTCCGGCGGGACGTCGGCCCCAAGCACGGATTGCGCGGACTGCAGGTGCTCTTCGGCCATGTCGAGCATCCCCGCAGCCGTGCTCACCTCCGCCAGATGAATCTCCACCTCCGCGCGCTCCCGGACGCTGTGGTGCTCGGTGAAGGTGACGGCTGCCTTGCGCAGCAAATCACGGGCGGCATCGAGCTGCCCGCGCCACTGGGCAAGCTCTGCCCGCAGCGTATCGAGCTCGGCCCGCGCCAGCGACGCTCCCGATTGCTCCGCGACTTGCTCGGCCCGGGGCAGCAGCGCCTCGGCGCGGTCGAACAGCCCGATGTCCAGGTACAGTCGGACCAGGTCGAACCGCAGGACCGCCTCGGTCGATCGCTGGCCGAGCGCGACAGCCAGACGCATTCCACGCTCGTACGCTTGCACCGCTTCGTTCCACCGTCCAGCCTGGTGACAGGCGGTGCCCAGGTTCAGCGCCGCCGTCGCAGCCAGGTCCGCATGTCGCGACCGTTGCGCGGTCTCCAGCGCTCCTCTGTAGGACTCGATCGCCGCTTCCAACGCTCCTGCATTGAACTCGATCAGGCCGCGGCTTCCGTGGAGGCGTATCGACAGTCGGTCGTCACGAACTTGTTCGGCCAGGCTCGCCGCCAGCGCCATGTGCTGTCGGCTCGACAAGACGTCGTGGAGATAACTCGCCGCCACGGCGGCACTCAGAAGGGCCTCCACCTTGGTCGCGTCGTCGGGGCCCTGGTCCAACGCGAACCGAGCCTGCTCGGCCGCTCCGCCGTAGTCGCCGGACCGGGTCAAGGCCCTGGCGAGCAGCGTGGCGAACTTGGCCGGCCACGGATGCTGCATCGGGCGCGACAAAGACCCGCGAAGCGCCGGGATCGCACGACCGAGGTCACCCGAATCGAGCAGGCAAGCGCCGAGCTCGTACTCGGCTTCGATCGCCACATCTTGCTCGAGCTCCCCGGACAGCAGGGTGTCCAGGTGCTCGACCGCCTGTCGCGCGTGGCCGACTCGTCTCATCAACGCGCACCGCGCCACGGCGACGTGTCCCTGGACGCCGGCGCGAAGCAGCTCGTCGGCGGCGGCAAGCCAGGCAGCCGGCGTGCGTGCGTGCCACCCTTGCGACGAGGTGAAGCATGCGACGGCAGCCGGCAAGGCCCCCGCCCGCGCCAGGTGAAAGGTCTGCCGCGCCGCTGCTTCCGAGCGATCCTCGATGGCACGCGCCGGGTCCAGCGCCTCCTTGGCAGCCGCACGCGCGAGCGTGGTGTGGGTATCCCGCATCAGCCGCTGCGGGACCACCGAGCTCAGAAGGGCAGCTTCCGAACCGCGGCGCAGACGCCACAAGCCGCCGTCGTCGTGCGCGATGCCCGCCTCCGCTAGCTCCGCCAGGGCTCCCGGGCCGAACGCATCCGGAGGCGCGTCGCCGGGCTGCTGGGCGATCAGCCATGCGAGCGCGGCCTGCGAGGCATCGGACAGGGTCCGGACCCGATCGACGCGGCGTTCGTCCATGGCCACTGTGGTGGCGCCTGACGTGACCTCGGCCTCGGTGATCCTGCCTGCTTCCAGGGCTTCGAGGGTCGCGACCAGCGCCGCGGGGAACCCCGCCGTGGCCCGATGAAGCGCCGACACGCTCTCCCTCGTGAGAGCGTCGCCCACCCACACGGCTACGTCGTCCGCGCTCAACGGCTGGAGCGTGATCCGAACCGCGTCGGACGCGTCGAGCGTGGTGCGCAGGTCCGTCGCCGAGAGGACCAGGAACGGGTCCGCAGGGGCGAGCGATCGGCAAAGGGCCTGGAGCAAGAGGAGCTGATCCGGGTGCATCCGGTGGACGTCATCCACGACCAGCACCGCGGGATCGCGCGCCAAGCGAAGGCGGTCCAGCGCGTCGAGCAACGCCGCAGCCGACGTTATGGCCGCTCCCTCACGCACCAGCGTCGCCACCATGCGCCCGATGGAATCGGTGGCGAGCGGGTCGGCCTCGACCACGCGGGTGCTCTTCTGAGCCTCCCACCCAAGCTCGCGAAGCAGGCGGGTGCGTCCGACGCCATCCTCCCCGGCAATTTCGACGAGCCGCGGGCCGGGCCGGCCGGCGACGAGCGCCTCGATGGCCGGCAAGGCGTGCCGGACAATGTCGTCGCGGCCCACGAGCTTGCCGGTTCGAGCCAGCACCGGGCGGACGGCGAACGGTTCCACGTCGAAGACCTCGAGCACCTCGCCGGCATCGACCGGACGCTGAGCGGGGTCGCTCGCCACCAGCCTTGGAATCAGCTTGCGTACCGAAGCGGGGACGTCGGATCGGCCGTCGGTGAGCATGCGCAGCGTGACGCCGAAGGCGTACAGGTCGGCGCGCTCGTCGGCGGGCGTGCGAGCCAGCAGCTCGGGGGCGAGGAAGCCTGGGGTACCGCAAAGCGCGGAGTCGGGAGGCGACGGGATGGGACGAGCGCAGCCGAGGTCGATCAGCGTGGCGTGGGCGTCGCTGTCGACCAGCAGGTTGGCGGGCTTGATGTCGCCGTGCCGGATGCGCCGCGCGTGCAGCCAGCGAAGGGCCTGGAGCGCGTCGATCAAGGCGGCACGCACATCGGGCCACGAAGCGGAGGCGGCGAAGCGGTCGATGGTCTTGCCGTCGACCAGCTCGGACGTGAGGAAGCAGGAGGGGTGGGGACCGGGCAGCAGGGAGAAGTCGAGGAGCCGGACGATGCGCGGGTGGCGGAGGGAACGAAGGATGTGGAACTCATGGCGCAGGGCCTGAACGAGCTCGGGAGAGGGGTTTCGGAGGAGCTTGAGGGCGACGCGCCTGCGGCGGAGCTGGTCGAAGGCGAGCCAGGAGGTGGCGGCGCCGCCGTGGCCGAGAGGGGTGAGGAGCTCGTAGCGGTCGAGGAGGATGGTGGCGGCGGGCATGTGTATCGTTGATTGTGCCATATAGCCACTAAGAGACACAATGGACACCCTCCTCACCGTGCCACACGCGTGATTCACACGGGGCTTGGACGAGGGACACGCTCCGTGTCGCCTCGACCGGTGACTGGCACCACGCTTGCTCCTAGACTCCGGTCAATGAACCCGCGCATCACCACCCGGCCCGCCTGCGCTTTCGTCGCCCTGATGACCCTGGGCTGGGCCTCGGCCTGCGGAATCAGCCCCAAACCCGAGCCACCGGAGCCCCTTCCCGGCATCGACTCCGACGTCGTCCAAGTCACCCCCGCCAGGGACTACGGCGAACCGGCAGGCGTGGAAGGTGCTCCAGGTTCGGTTCGTCCGGCACAAGGCGTCGTACGCTTGTGGAACCTCGAAGCGCAGACCAACCCCGTCGATGCCCCGGTCGCGCCGGACGGAAGCTTCGCGGCGCACCTGGACCTGATGGTGGGCGACGAAGTCCGGCTGCAGGTTGTCGACGGCGACCGGCGTTCGGTGCCGCTCGATCTCCTGGTCACCGACGTGACGGGTCCTGCGCAGCGGGCGCAGCACGCGCTGCAAGCTTGCCTGACCCTCGACCCGCCCCTTGAAGGGGTGTACCCGGCGTCCACATCCGTGCTGGTCCGCAACGGTTGTGATGGCGACGTTGTGATCGACCCGCCTTGGTTCAGGCGCCCGGTGTACGGGCTGAGTGCCGGGCAGAGCGAGACCTGGCCCGCCACGATATCGTCGGGATCGGCGCTGGTGGTGACGATCGACGTACAACCAGACGCCGGGTTTTTCGAGGAGATTCTGTTCGTGCGCGCCTCGGCGCCCAAGGTGGACCGAAGGCCCATCACGGTACGCGGCTCGTCGCGTTGAGCGGCGGGCAACAGGAGACTGGATGACGGCACGCGGGGCGTGTCGGCAAGGGGTTGCATGCCTGCGGAGGCAGGCGCCAGCGAAGTGTGGAGGACATCATGAAGATCACGAGCGTAGCGATGTGGGTGGCTGGACTGGTGGCTTGGGTGGGCTGCGGCGGCAGCGACGACCCGGCGACGCCTTCAGGGCAGGCAGGGCAAGGCGGCAGCGCTGGGGGGTCGTTGTTGATCGCGTGCGGAAGCTCCGATCTGTTCGCACAGGCGCACGCCTCCTGCGACGCCATGGACGCGGTAGGCGCACCGGACGACTCGGGCGCGCAGTGCCGGTGCATGATCGGTTTCGCGTGGGACGGCACCGCGTGCGTGGCCCTGGGGGGATGCGCGTGCAAGGGCGCGGACTGCGACAAGCTCACCCAGACCATCGAGGAATGCCGGAAGAACCACGCCGTGTGCATGCCCGATCCCCAGTTCGTCGCGTGCGGGTCGTCTACGCTCTACTCCGCCAAGCACGACCGGTGCAGCGCCATGGACGCGACCGCCATGCCGGACGAAAACGGTTCGTCGTGCTATTGCATGCTGGGCTTCGCCTGGAACGGCACGGAATGCGTCGAGCTCGGCGACTGCCGCTGCGCGGGCTCGGACTGCGACAAGCTCACGCAGACAGTCGAGGAGTGCCAGCAGGCGCACGCCGCCTGCCGTTGAACTCCCTGCACTCCACGGCTCCCGGGAGGTCTTGCGAGGTCACCTGACCGCGTGTTTCCCGCGCCCACGGTTGGACTGTCGGAGCCTTGCTGCGGCGCGCACCGGCCACGCGATATACTGCCGTCATGCTTCCTCCTCCCCGGCCAGCCCGCCGTGTCCACGCCCCCTCTTGCCGCGCACCGTCCGCATGCTGTGCGTAACCGGATCCGAGGCCGACCCCCGGGCCGCCCTGCGCCGCATCCACGCCATGCCCGACATGCTGCACGAGGTGCGGCTCGACTGCTTCGCCGCTGGATCCGACCCCGCTCGCGCCTTTCGCGGCCATGAGCGCCACGTGATCCTCACACTGCGATCGGTCGCGCACGGCGGCGGCTTCCGCGGCAGTCGGGCCGACTACGAGCACCACCTCCATCGCATCCTCGAAGCCTACGCAGGCTGGGTCGACGTCGAATGGGAGGACGACGACGTCGCGCGTAGGCTTGTGCGCCGGGCAAGCCACCGCATCGTGCTGAGCTGGCACGGTGCCCTTGCCGAACGAGGCGACCTGACCGCCATCGCGCGGGGGATGGCGTCCCTCGAGGCCGGGGTTCGCAAGGTGGCCGTACCCATCTCCGACGCCGCCGACCTCGCGTATCTCCTGGACCTCGCGCCGGTGTTTCCTTCGCCTTTCGTCGCGGTCGGTCTGGGCGAAGCCGGCCGGGCGAGCCGGGTTCTGCATGAGCTTTTCGGCAGCGCGTGGACGTTCGTCTCCGTGGACGAAGCCGTGCCCGGCGCACCTGGGCAGCTATCGCTCCGCGAGGCGCGCATGATGATTCCGCCGGTGCGGCCCGTGCCGGTGGCGATCGTGGGCGGCGAGCAGGTGTGCCGATCGCCCGGCCTGACGGTCTACAATCGCGTGTTCCGCAAACGCGGGCTCCCGTATTCGTACGTGGCGTGGCCCACCGAGCGGCTCGAGGATTCGCTGCAGGTGTTGACCAGGCTCGGCATTCGCGGCGCAAGCGTGACGATGCCCCACAAGCAGTCCGCGGCTGCGGCGTGTCAGCGGCTCGACCCGCTGGCCGCGCGCGTGGGTGCGGTCAACACCATCGTGCGCGAGGGCGACGGGTGGGTCGGCTACAACACCGATGTCGGGGCGGTGCACGACGCGGTGCAGGCTGCCGGAGGCGCGCGGGGACAGGTCGCCGGCGTGCTCGGCACCGGCGGCGCCGCTCGCGCTGCGATCGTCGCGCTCGACACGCTCGGCATGTCCGTTCGCGTATTTGGCCGCAACCTCGACGCGGCAGGGGCGCTGTGCGCCCTGGGCGCGGACGTCCTTCCGTGCGCCTGGACGCAGCTCGGCGCCGACCGGCTCGACGTGCTGGTCAACGCCACGCCTGTCGGCAGCGATGCGGCGAGCAGCCCGGTCCCTGCCTCGCTCGACCTTTCGGGATGCATCGTGATGGACATGATTCACACGCCGCAGGTCACGCCGCTCATCCGCAAGGCCGCGCGCAGCGGCGCCACGGTCGTTCGTGGCCGGGACATGTGGCTGCTGCAAGCCGTCACGCAGATGAAGCTCATCCTTGGCATCGAGCTCGAGCCAGCCGAGCTGCAAGCAGCCTGGCCCGCGACCGCTGATCCGGGAGACTCCGCTTGAACGTCGTGCTCATCGGCTACCGTGCTGTCGGCAAGACGACCATCGGAATGCGGGTGGCGGACCTGCTCGGCTGGGCGTTCGTGGACTGCGATGCGCTGGTCGAGAGCTCGGCCGGCTGCGGCATCGCGGAGCTGCTCGCCGCGCGCGGCGAGGCGGCTTTCCGCGCGCTCGAGCACGAAGCGCTCATGGGGCTGGTAGGCCGCGACGGCCTAGTGATTGCCACGGGTGGCGGCGTGGTGCTCGATCCCAGGCATCCCGATGTGTTGCGTCGGCTCGGCCTGGTGCTCTGGCTGAAGGCGCCTGCCGAGGTTCTGATCGGGCGGCTTGCCGGGTCGCGACGCCCGCGCCTGACAGGACTGCCGCTTGCCGAAGAGGTCGCGCTACACCTTGCGCACCGAACGCCGCTGTACGCGCGCACCGCCCATCTCACCATCGAGGCTGGCGCGCTGTCGGTGCAGGAAGCGGCCGCGCGCGTGGTCGACATGGTGCGAGCAGCATAGCAGTACACCGCCTCTCCAGATGCCGAGCTCGAGGGTCTGCGGGCGCAAATCGACCAGATCGACGACGCGATGGTGGAGCTTCTGGCGCAACGATTGGGGCTGGCGCCTCGCGCAGGCATCGTGAAAACGGCTGCTGGGCGCGGCGTCGTGGACCCGCCGCGCGAGCAGCAGGTGGTCGACCGCTGGCTTTCGGCCGGGTCGAGGCGGTCGATGGATCGGGCCGATGTGCAAGCCGTGGCCCGGGCGGTCATCGCCCTGTGCCGCAAGGCCCAGCAACGCGGGTGACGACCCGGTGGGCCCCCAGGCGCGACAAGACTCATGCCAAACCGAGCCCCGACCTCGAAAAATCGACCTCGGGGTCCGAAAAGTCGACCTCGGGGTCCGAAAAGTCGACCTCGGGGTCCGAAAAGGTCGACCTCAGGGTCCGAGAAATCGAACCCTGGATTCGAAAAGTCGAGGTCCGACCTCGAAGACTCGAACCCCCACTGCCCCGATCGCGGCCCCCCGGTGCCCGATCGGGGCATCGGCAGGTCGAAATCTCGAACCCGGGGGTCGGCTTGCTCGGCGTGCCCGGGCGACCGCGGCGCCGTGGGCGGCCTCGACATGAGCACGCCCGGTACGCGAGGCGGGCCGAGTCCGGTAGACGCCGCCGGCTGCATTCGTTACGCTGACACCCATGTCGAACAGCAGGCCGGGCGTTGCTCTTCTTACCCTGGTGGGCATGGCTGCCAGCTTGTCGTGGTCCCACGGCGCTCACGCTGTGATCCTCCAGATCGACGGCACTATCGTTCCGCAGACGACACGGATCCAGGCAGGCCTCAACAAGGGAGAGAACGGGCCGCCGTACGTGAACACGGCCACGCCGCCCGTGGTCGTCGGCGCCGGTCCCAAGGGCCCCATCGACCCGATCTTCGAAGCGTCGGAGCAGCCGCAGGTCTTCGCGGTACCCCGGCTTGCGAACAACCAGTTCGGCTCGGTGACCTTCATCGACCTGCTCGAAGGGGCCGGGTACGAGAACACGTTCGGCTGGTACAACGTGGGCGACGACCTCTCCACGCTCGCCAACCTCCATTCGGTGTTGACCTGCACGCCGGTCAACTATGAGGCGACGCCGGATATCAACTCCCAGGTTACGGTCGATTTCCAGGCCGAGTACGCGGCCGGCCGCTACAAGGGCGGCTTCATCGGCTTCTTCCTGGTCACGCCGCAAGGCTGCCCGAGCTGCAACAACTGCGGCAATCCTCTGTCTTCGAACGGCGTCGGCCGGATCTACTACACCGAGAAGGAGATCAACGGCGACGGCAACTACGTTCACTTCCTGGTGTACCGGACCAAGGTCACGGATGCCGCCGGCGCCCGGCTCACGGACTTCTACTTCGGCTTCGAGGACCTGTACCGCGGCGGCGACAACGACTTCGAGGACATGCTGGTGTTCGTGCGCGGCCTGGTGGTGCCGTGCGTCCCTGCCGCCGAGGTGTGCGACGGCAAGGACAACAACTGCGACGGCCTCGTCGATAACGACACGGTGGACACGGGCACCTCGTGCTCGACCATGCCGAACAATCACCCCGGGGTAGGCGAGTGCAAGGCGGGTGTCTGGGCCTGCATCAGCGGGGCAAAGGTCTGCATCAACGAGGTAGGACCGGCCGCCGAGGCATGCGACGGTAAGGACAATGACTGCGACGGCACGGCGGACAACCCGCCCGGCGGAACGTTCGTGCCGGCCCTGCCCAACGCCTGCCCGCCTCAAACCCAGCCCTGCACCGCCGTCACCCAGTGCATCAACGGCGCCCCCGCTTGCGTCGTCACGCACCAACCGGCTCCGGAAACCTGCAACGGCATCGACGACGATTGCAACGGCATCGTCGACGACAACTCGAGCGACGTGGGTATCCCGTGCACGCCGTCGGGCACCGAGCCGACGATCGGCCAGTGCAAGGCGGGCGTCACGGTGTGCACGAACGGCACCCTGGGTTGCTCGGGATACGTGGGGCCCACCCAGGAGGTCTGCGACGGCAAGGACAACGACTGCGACGGGCAGATCGACGAGGCGCCGCTCAGCGGGCTGGCGGCGCAGTGCTCGCCGCAAGGCGTGACGGTATGCACGCTCGGCCACGAAGTCTGCGTCAACGGCGTGAAGGTCTGCGTCGACTTCGCCTTCGGCGAGCCGGAGACGTGCAACGGTCTCGACGACGACTGCAACGGGGTCATCGACGACGACCCGCTCGATGTGGGCGGCCCTTGCGGGTCCGACGTGGGCGCGTGCGAGCCGGGCACGCTGCAATGCGTGGCGCAGACACCCGGCAACCCCGCGACGGACACCATCCAATGCGTCGGATCGTCCTTGCCTGCAAACGAGATCTGTGACGGCATCGACAACGACTGCGACGGATTCGTCGACGAGGATCCGGACGGCTCGGGACCTCAGACGCTGCCAGGCGTGGGGCAGGCGTGCGGCGACCCCAGCGGCTGCGGCACCGGCGTCACGGTCTGCAAGAACGGCACGATCGCGTGCATCACCGGCGGGCTCGGCAAGGCCGAGACGTGCAACGGCATCGACGACGATTGCAACGGTATCGTCGACGATAACTTGATTGACACGGGCGCGCTGTGCGGCCAGTCGGCAGGGGCGTGCGAGCCCGGTACGATGCAGTGCGTGCCCCAGGTGCCGGGGGATCCCACCACCGATCAGCTCACGTGCGTGGGTGGTGTGGGTCCGACGACCGAGGTGTGCAACGGCATCGACGACGACTGCGACGGATTCATCGACGAAGACCCGGATGGGTCGGGGCCGGGGCATCTCGACGGCGTGGGCGAGCCGTGCTCGGAGCCAGGCGCCGGGGCTTGCGGGGCTGGCCTGACGGCTTGTCGCAACGGAGCGATTGTGTGCGAGATCGCGACGGTCCCTGCACCGGAGACGTGCAACGGCATCGACGACGATTGCAACGGTATCGTCGACGACAACTTGATCGACACGGGCGGGCCGTGCGGCTCCGGCCTGGGCGTGTGCAAGCCCGGTATTCTCACATGCGTACACGACGCGGCCGGCCATGCATCGATCGAGTGCGTGGGGGCGACGACGGGCACGGACGAGGTCTGCAACAACATCGACGACAACTGCAACGGAGTGGCCGACGAAGGCGACCTTCCTGGGGAGAACGAGGAGTGTCCGCCCGAGGGCATGACCCTTCCGCTTCAGGGCTTGTGCAAGGCCGGCAAGACCGTCTGCATCGGCGGCGAGATCCGATGCATCGGAGCCATCGGACCGCGCCCCGAGGTCTGCGACGGGCTCGACAACGACTGCGACGGCACGACAGACATGCCTGACCCCTGTCCAGGCGAATCGGTGTGCATCGCGGGGCATTGCAGCGAGCCTTGCTCCGGCACCGAGTTCACGCCGTGCCCAGCCGGGCAGGAGTGCCGAAACGGCTACTGCCAGCTCCGCGACTGCTCCAACCTGTGCGGGAGCGGTACGGTTTGCGACCCGGCTACGGGGTTGTGCGTCGCCACGGACGGGGGCGTTGGCGGCGCGGGCGGGGCGGCTGGCGACGCGGGGACCGACGGCCAAGCCGGCACGGGCGCGACAGGCGGAAGCGGCACCGGCGGCGCACCAGGCAGCGACGCGGCATCGGGCGGTGGGGCGGGCAGTCCGGGAGGCTCCGGGGCGACGGGCATACCCGGAGACTCGAACGGTGATGGTGTGGTGGACAACTGGGGGCTGGCTACGGGTGGAGGAGGCTGCGCTTGCGGAGTCGCGGAATCCGGGAACGTGGGGAGCAAGGGGGCAATCGCCCTGAGCTTGCTCGTGATGGCTGCCGCCATTCGTCGCGGCCGACGGGAGGTGTGCCGATGAAGCGCGCGGGGATCGCTCTGCTCCTGGCTCAGCCTGTCCTCGGTTGGATCCTGTCGGGCTGCTCCGAGGACGCCTACTGCTGGAACTGCACGGAACCGCTGCCCTCCGGGTCCGACGCTGGCGACGCCGCGGTCGGTCAGGATGCGCCCTTCGACACGACGCAGGTGATCGAGACCAGCACATGCAATGACACGCAATCCGACCCGGCGAACTGCGGCCAGTGCGGCCACGCCTGCGAAGAGCGTATCGGCACCAAGGTCTCCTGCCAAGCAGGCACATGCCGATGGGATTGCGCGACCGGATGGGTCGACCTCGACAACGACCCAACCAACGGCTGCGAGTATCCCTGCATCGTCACCAACAACGGTGTCGAGATCTGCGACGAGGCGGACAACGACTGCAACGGAGTCGTCGACGAGGGCTTCGACCTGCTCAACAGCGTCGACAACTGCGGCTCTTGCGGGCACGCCTGCGTCATGTCCAACGCGATCCCCAAGTGCGTTGCAGGCGAGTGTGTCATCGAGGCCTGCCAGCCCGGATTCCAGGACAGCCCCAACACGCCTGGTCCGGACTGCGACTACCCTTGCTCCCAGACCCATGGAGGCATCGAGATCTGCGACGGAGTCGACAACGACTGCAACGGCGTTGTCGACGACAACGTGGATACGTCCACCGACCTCCAGAACTGCGGCCAGTGCGGGCTGAGCTGCATGGGCTTGTTCCCCCACGCGCTGCCCGTCTGCACCGCGGGACAGTGCGGCTTTACGGAGTGCGAGCCCGGGTACTTCGACAAGAACGGCGACCCGGCCGACGGCTGCGAGTGGACGTGCGCAGCGAACTGCAACATCTTCCCCTTCGCCGTCGGCGTCTGTGATGCTTCCGGGGTGTGCTCGATGGGCGCCTGCCTGCCGAGCTACTACGACCTGGACCACGACCCGTCCAACGGCTGCGAGTATTACTGCCTTCTCACGAACAACGGCGTGGAGATCTGCGACGGCGCCGACAACGATTGCAACGGGGTCGTCGACGACAACCCGGACACGTCCGCCGACCCGCTCCATTGCGGCGCTTGCGGGCACTCCTGCGGCGGCGCCTTCCCCAACGCCACCCCTGCCTGCCAGAACGGCCACTGCGTCCTCGCTTCGTGCTTCCCTGGCTACCTCGACCGCAACGGAGACCCGACCGACGGCTGCGAGTACTCGTGCGAGGCGTCCTGCAACTTCCCCTTCGCCACCGGCATCTGCCAGCCCGACGGCACCTGCACGTTCGGCCAATGCCTCATCGGATACTATGACCTCAACCATGACCCGTCGGACGGTTGCGAGTATGCATGCACGCCGACCAATAACGGTCAGGAGGCATGCGATGGGAAGGACAACGATTGCGACGGCGCAGTCGACGAGACCTTCGACCTGAAAACGGACCCGCAGAACTGCGGTCAGTGTGGCAAGAGCTGCTCGGCGTACTTCCCGCACTCCACGACGGCGTGCCAGATCGTCGGCGGCGTGCCGACCTGCGTGTGGACCGGGTGCCTACCCGGCTTCAACAACGACGATGGCCAGACGTCCAACGGATGCGAATACGCTTGCACGAAGACCAACGGCGGCGTGGAGATCTGCGACGGCATCGACAACGACTGCGACGGCGTCGTCGACAATCCCCCGGGCGGTGTGTTCAACCCGCCCCTGCCCGAGCAGTGCCCCCCGGATAATCCCCTGGATAGATGCCAGTCGAAGACCGTCTGCCAGAGCGGCGTCCCGACGTGCGTCCAGACCGTCGGCCCGGCCGCCGAGATCTGCAACGGTATTGACGACGATTGCAACGGATCCGTCGACGAGGACCCGGACGGCCCTGGCCCGCTCAATCTGCCCCAGGTCGGCTTCGCTTGCGGCACCTCGCAGGTCGGCGTCTGCACCTTCGGAACGACCGTCTGCAGCAACGGAAGTATCGTCTGCCAGGGAGCCGTATCCCCATCGGCCGAGGTCTGCAACGCGAAGGACGACGACTGCAACGGTGTGGCGGACGACAACCCGCAGGGACAGGGCGCCCCTTGTGACTTGGTCCCAGGATCGCCAGGCGCTTGCAAGCCCGGCGTGCAGCAATGCGTCGGCGGAGCGATGGTGTGCACCGGAGGCGTCGGCCCTGCCACGGAGGTGTGCGACGGCCCCCGCGGAACGACCAACCCCATGTACGACAATGACTGCGACGGCATGATCGACGAAGGGTGCGCGTTTGCCTATCAGCAGCCCGTACGCCTCGACACCCTCAACTCCGACGTCGGCCAGTACTCGTCGTTCCAGCTTGCCGGATCTTCCGCGGGCGACGTCTTTCTCGTGGCATACGCGGATATGCGGGCGGGCAACGCCAACATCTACGGCCGCGTTTCAACGAATGCTGGCTCCACGTGGGGATCGAACGACTTCGTCATAGCCAACGACACCAACGCCGAGGTCGAGCCCAACGTATTCATGCGCACTGGCCGCGCCTATCTCGCCTATTCGTTGTTCGGCAACGGCGTCCGCCGCATCCACGTGCGATCGTCGAATGCCACGTATGCCACTTGGTCGTCGGCCGTCAAGATCGACGCGCCCGCCACAGGCGACGGGGCGATCGACTGCTATGCACCGGCCGGCGTGGTCGCGAAGGCGGACACGAGCGGCACCAACGACTGGATCGCGGTGGTGTGGAGCGACATCGCGGGGACGGCGGCCGACCCGCAGCGTAATATACGCCTCAACTACTCCAAGAACGGCGGAACAAGCTGGCTCGGCACCCCGCTCACCATCAATACCGGCGCCGGTGCGAACAAGGGCGAGCTGCCCGTGATCGCGTCCGACTCGAACGGCATCGTCTACGTCGCGTGGCGTGACAAGCGCACATCCGGACTGGCTCAGGTCTACTTTGCGCGGGTCGACCTGTCCGCTGCCACGCCAGCCGTCGCCAATGTCCGAGCCCTGCAACCCAATGTCAGCGGCGCAAGCGCCGAGGAAATCGCCATCGCGGCGGACACGCTTGGCAACGTGCATGTCGTGTGGACCGACCTTCGGCCGCCGGCCAAGACCATCCGGGTTGCCACCTCCCAGGACCATGGCGCCACCTTCCGCCTGGTCGGAGGCGTCGTCGATGGCACGGTCGTGAACCCGGACGGCTCCTTTGCCGACGCGGCGTCGCCGGCCATCGCAGCGCGAAACGGCCGGGTCGTCGTGGCCTGGCAGGATACCCGCAGCGGCGCATCCGACATTCGCGTCAATCACTCCGACGACGCCGGAACGACGTGGCAATCGACCACATCCCGCGCCGACACCGGCGATGGGCTCGGCGCCACGACCTCCCTGTCGCCAAGTATCGCGCTCGGATCCTCCGACAACGTGTTCGTTGCATGGCAGGATCTTCGCTTCCCGGCTTCTGCCATCATTGCCAATCAATCGATCGACCGGGGAACGAACTTCAACGCCACGGCCGGCACGTCCTTCCGCATGGATGTCGACACGACCGCCTACCCGAACGGCGGAGCCTCCGCCGACAGCCAGGCCGCCATCGTACTCGCCTCCCCCACCGCGGTCCAGGCCGCGGTCGTGTGGCTCGACTACCGCAATGCCGCCGGCGCCAACGGACAGAACGGCGACGTGTGGACCCGTCTCATCGCGCCCTGACCCTGGGCGACAGACACTTGGCCGGCGAATGGGGCCGCGCTGCGGTCCGTGAGAGAGTGTTGCGATACCGGCTTCTGCTGCTGCCCACCGAGGTCAAGCCTCCAACGCCCCCTTCGCCTCGCCAATGTCTCGGAGGGCGTTGAACCAGTGGGCAGCAGAGCAGGCGGGCAGGAGGCGGTAGTGGCGGAATGCGTTGGGGGGTGGCGGTTCGCCGTTTTGGTGGTTGCTGCTGGGGAATACCGCAAGGCGGGGCGCTCGTCGGGCGGGGTTCAGGGTGGCGGCCGCCACCCGAGCCCGTCGGCAAGCTCCTTCCGGATGGCCCCTGGCCTCGGACGGGGCCCGATGTTCGCGGTGGAAGGCCGAGAAAAAAGACATGGGCGCGATGCCACGACGAGGTAGTGCCGCGCCCGAATGATGCGGAAGCGTCTACTCGGTGCCCTCGGCCTTGGGCTCCTCAGCCTTCCCAGCAGCCTTGGCAGCCTCGCGTGCCTTGCGGGCGTTGTCTTCCGGGTGGACAAACTCAATCACCGACATCGGCGCGTTGTCGCCCCGCCGGTGTCCGACCTTGATGATTCGTGTGTACCCGCCCGGGCGCCCTTGGAAGCGCTTGGCGAGGTCGACAAGAACCTTCTCGACCAGGTCGATGCGCTCCAGGTCGCCGGTCTCTTGGACCTTCACCCCGAAGCGCGGAATGTAGCTGCGAATCATGCGTTCGACGTGGAGACGCCGCGCCTGGTTCTGGCGAAGCTCTTTGGCCTTGCCGGGATCCTCGGGCGGCTCCGCCGGCGGCTTGGTGAAAGCGACCTCTCCAAGACGAACCGCCTTCGTGATCAAACGCTCCGCGACCCGTCGCAGCTCCTTGGCCTTGGCGTCGGTCGTCTCGATGCGCTCGTGGGTGATCAGATTCGCCGTCAGGTTGCGGAACATCGCCCGGCGGTGGGATGTGTTGCGGCCGAATTTCCGGCCTGCGTTCTTGTGACGCATGGCGCCTTGACCTCGCTAAGGTTCTCAGTTCTGGTTCTGCGCGGCCTTCCAGCGCTCGAGTAGCTGTGGCCAGTTGTCGATCTTCATGCCCAGCGACAAGCCCATGCTCGCGAGGATCTCCTTGATCTCCTTGAGCGACTTGCGGCCGAAGTTCTTGGTCTTGAGCATGTCCTGCTCGGTGCGCTGCACCAGCTCGCCGATCAGGGTGATGTTCGCGTTCTGCAGGCAGTTGGCGGATCGCACGCTCAGCTCCAGCTCGTCCACGGACCGGAACAGGTTCTCGTTGACGGGCTCCTCATCCTGGCTGGGCGCGGTATAGCTCGTCTCCTCGGTCTCCTCGAAGTTGATGAAGATCGAGAGCTGCTCCTTCAGGATCTTGGCGGCGAAGGCGACAGCGTCCGCCGGACGGACCGCGCCATTGGTCCAGACCTCGAGCACGAGCTTGTCGTAGTCAGTGACCTGGCCGACACGCGCGTTCTGCACCGTGTAGTTCACCTTGCGAACCGGCGAGAAGAGCGAATCGATGGGGATGGTGCCGATCGGCGTCGTGGGTGTCTTGTTGCGCTCGGCAGGCACGTACCCGCGCCCAACCCCGACGGTCAGCTCCATCGCCAACGGCCCCTTCTTGTCGAGGTGCGCGATCAGATGGTCCGGATTCAGCACCTCGAGCCCGTCGACGAGCTGGATGTCCCCCGCGAGCACCGGCCCAGGGCCTTCCTTGTCGATGCGCACGGTGAACTGCTTGGGAGCGTACGCCTTGAACACCACCTCCTTGACGTTGAGGATGATGTCGGTCACGTCTTCCACCACGTCGGTGATCGTAGTGAACTCGTGCAGCGCACCGTCGACCCGAATGGCCGTTGCAGCAGCGCCCTGCAGAGACGACAGCAGGATGCGTCGAAGCGAGTTCCCGATGGTGATTCCGAAGCCGCGCTCCAGCGGCTCGCAGGTGAACTTCGCGTAGAAGTCGGTGGCGGTCTCCGTCTCGATCACCATCGCCTTCGGGCGGATGAGGTCGCGCCAGTTGCGGCTGATCATGTTCATGTGCGCCTTCCTTTCGAATCACCGGGGAACCGCGCGGAGATCCCGGCCGCGATGTCGAACCCGCTCGTCCATCGCGCCCCGTCTCCTGCCCGCGTGGAGCGTACCATCCCGCCGCCCGGTGCGGCGGGACGCTCTCGAAGAAACTACCTGGAGTAGTACTCGACGATGTACTGCTCTTTGATGGACGGCTCGTTGAGCTCCTCGCGGATGGGGACCGACTTGATGACCGCGGCGAAGTTGGCGTGGTCGACGTCCATCCAGCCGGGAGTGGGTCGGGCGGCAGCCAGGGCGATCGCCGTTTCGACGAGCTTGAGCTTGCGGCTCTTCTCGCGGATTTCGACCTTGTCCCCGACACGCAGGATGTAGCTGGGGATGTTGATTCGTCGGCCGTTGACGAGCACATGGTTGTGCTTGACGAGCTGGCGGGCCTCACGACGTGTCGCGCCGTAGCCCATCCGGTAGACCGCGGAGTCGAGGCGACGTTCGAGCAGGCCGAGCATCTGCTCGCCCGTGCCGCCGCGCATGCGGCTGGCGCGATCGAAGTACAGGCGGAACTGGCGCTCGGCGACTCCGTAGATCCGACGGACCTTCTGCTTCTCGCGGAGGCGCAGCGCATACTCGCTGAGCTTGATGCGTCCCTGACCGTGCTGGCCTGGCGGGTAGGGGCGGCGCGTCTGGGCGCACTTCTCCGTCTGGCAACGTTCGCCCTTGAGGAAGAGCTTTTCGCCTTCCCGACGGCAGAGCTTGCAAACTGGGCCGATATAGCGAGCCATGGAAACGTCCTCTTCGCTCAGACGCGGCGCCGCTTGGGCGGGCGGCAGCCGTTGTGGGGAACCGGGGTTACGTCACGGATCAGCGTGACCTTGAAACCTGCGGCCTGCAGCGCACGCAGCGCGCTCTCGCGACCGGCGCCAGGGCCTTTGACGAACACCGCGACCGAGCGCATGCCATGCTCCATCGCACGGCGGGCCGCCTCTTCCGCAGCGAGCTGCGCCGCGAACGGCGTGGACTTGCGCGATCCCTTGAACCCGCGCGACCCCGCGCTCGACCACGCGACCGCGTTGCCGTTGATGTCCGTGATCGTGACCACGGTGTTGTTGAACGTCGACTGGATGTGCGCGATCCCAGTCGCGATGTTCTTGCGGACCTTCTTCTTCTTCGCGCCCTTCTGCCGGGCCTTCGTCGTACTCATGACAGGGTGCTCCTGCTATGCCGTCGGTTTCTTCGCCCGGGCACGCGAAAGCATACCCTTGCGCGGGCCCTTGCGCGTCCTTGCGTTCGTGTGCGTCCGCTGCCCCCTCGTGGGTAGCCCACGACGATGCCGCAGCCCGCGGTAGCAGCCGAGATCCATCAGACGCTTGATGTTCATCTGGATCTCGCGCCGAAGATCGCCCTCGACCTTGTAGTCTGCGTCCAGGATGTCGCGGATCGCCTTGACCTCCGCTTCGCTCAAATCCTCGACGCGCTTGGTCGGGTCTACCTGCGCCTTGGCGCAGATGTCGCGTGCCAGCTTCCTGCCGATCCCAAAGATGTACGGCAGGGCGTACGCGATGTGCTTCCGACGCGGAAGGTCAACACCAGCAATGCGTGCCATCGATCGCTACTCCTCCGGTAGTCCGGCCTACGAGCCCTGACGCTGCTTGTGACGAGGGTTCTTCTTGCAGATCACCCGCACCACGCCCTTACGTTTGACAATCTTGCACTTGTCGCAAATCTTCTTGACGGAAGGCCGAACTTTCATGGCTGTCTCCAAGCTCTACTTGTGCCGGTATGTGATCCGGCCCCGATTGGGATCGTACGGCGATACCTCCACCGTCACCCGATCACCGGGAAGAATCTTGATGTAGTACTGTCGCATTCTCCCGCTGATCGTCGCGAGCACCTGCAGCTCGTTGTCGCACTTCACCCGGAACATCGCGTTCGGTAGTGCTTCGGTCACCACGCCGTCGAACTCGAGCTTGTCCGCCTTCGGCGTGCGTTCCCGCGTGCGATCCCCTGTCTTCCTTTTCATCAACCCTTCCCCAGGATGGCAAGGATCCGCTGGCTGATCTCCGCGGGCTTGCCCACCCCGTCGACTCTCCTCAGCAGCCCCTTGCCCTCGTAGTAGGGAAGAAGCGCCGCGGTCATCGACTCGTACTGGTCCAGTCGCTTGTTGACCGTCTCCTCTTGATCGTCGGCCCGGTGCTCCAAGACCGCGTCCGGGGGCGGCGGATTGTATTTCAAGTGGTAGATCTGTCCAGTCCTTTTGTCCGTACGGCGAAGCACCGCTCGCTCCACCAGCATCTCCCGCGGTACGTCAATCTGTACCACCGCGTCCAGCTCGATCCCCAAGTCCGCCATCAGCTTCGCCAGCGCGTCCGCCTGCGGTACCGTCCGCGGGAACCCGTCCAGCAAGAACCCCGCCTTGGTGTCGTCGCGCCGGAGCCGCTCGTCGATCAGCCCGATCACCACGCTGTCCGGCACCAGCTTGCCGGCCGACATGTACTCCGCCGCTTCCTTGCCCAGCTTCGTCCCCTTCGCCTTCGCCTCGCGCAGCATGTCGCCTGTCGAGATCTGCGGTATCCCGAATCGCTCGCACAGCACCTTCGCCTGCGTGCCCTTGCCCGACGCCGGTGGTCCTACCAGGATGATGCGCATGGTCGCCTTCCTCCATCAAACCTGCCGCCCGCGGATCTTCGCCGTCCGCGGACCCGTCAGGCCTTCGTAGTTGTGCTGGATCAGGTGCGACTCGATCTGCGAGGCCATGTCCAGCGCTACACCCACCACGATCATGATCGACGTGCCGCCGAAGCGGAACGGCACGTGGTAAAGCTGGCTCACGATGTTCGGCACGACGCACACCACCGCCACATAGATGGACCCGCCGAACGTCAGCTTCGTCAGCACCCGGTCGATGTATTCGGCCGTCTGCTTGCCTGGCCGGATCCCCGGGATGTTGGCCTGCTGCTTCTTCAGGTTGTCCGCCACATCGACCGGCTGAAACGTCACTGCCGTGTAGAAGAAGCAGAAGAAGATGATCAGCCCGCCGTACGCCACGTTGAACAGCCATTCACCCCGGTTGAGCGCGCCCTGCAGATAGTGCATCCCCGGCACGTTCAGGTTCGCCAGCGTCGCCGGGAACATCAGCAACGACGACGCGAAGATCGCCGGGATCATGCCCGACGTGTTCACTTTCAACGGCAAGTGCGCTGTCTGCCCGCCGTACACACGGCGCCCGACCTGGCGCCTCGAGTACACGATCGGAATTCGCCGCTGGCCGCGCTCGAAGAACACCACCGTCGCCGTGGTCGCGAGCAGCACCGCGAACAGCGTCGTGACCGTCAAGGGCTGGAGGCTACCCTGGTTCTGCTGAATGTAGCCAAAGGCGACGCCCGGCACATCGGCCACGATGCCCGCAAAGATGATCAACGAGATGCCGTTCGATACGCCCCGCTCGGTGATCTGCTCGCCAACCCACATAATGAACGCGGTCCCGGTGGTGAGCGTGATGACCGTCATCAGCCGGAACGCCCAGCCGGGGTTCGCCACGACATCGCCCATTCTGCCGCCGAGGTCGTTGTTGTTCAGCCCCTCGAGGTACATCGCGATGCCGAAAGACTGGAAGATGCTCAGCAGCACCGTGCCATAGCGCGTGTACTGATCGAGCTTGCGACGCCCCTGCTCGCCTTCCTTGCGCATCTCCTCGATCGGCTTGTACACCGTGCCGAGAAGCTGGATGATGATGGATGACGAGATGTAGGGCATGATCCCCAGGGCGAAGATCGAGAGGTTCTCGAGGGCGCCGCCGGTGAACAGGTTGAACATGCCGAGCAAGCCGCCAGCCTGACGCTGCACGACCGAGCGCATCACGTTGCGGTCGATGCCCGGAGCCGTGATGAAGACGCCGACCCGGTAGATCGCGAGCATCATCAAGGTGAACAGGAGCCGCTTGCGCAGCTCGGGCACCTTGGTGATGTTGGCGAAGTTCGCGAACGCCATGTTGGATCAGCCGCCTCGTACGGTTCAGGACGCAGGAGCGCTCTCGCTCTCGCTCTCGCCCTCACCCGCTGACGCCTCGAGTTTGATAACCTTGCCGCCCGCACGCTCGATCTTTTCGACCGCGGAAGCGGAGAAAGCGTGGACCGACACCGTCAACGCCTTGGTGAGCTCGCCGTTGCCAAGCACCTTGATGCGGTCCCAGCTCCCACGGACCAGGCGCTCCCGCCGCAGCAGGGACTCGTCCACCGTGGTGCCGGCGTCGAAGCGCTCGAGGTCCCCCACGTTGATGATCGCTGTCGCCAGCGAGAACGGATTGAAGAAGCCTCGCTTGGGCAGACGTCGCTGGAGCGTGGTCTGGCCGCCCTCGAACTGACGCTTGCTGAAGCGGCCGGGGTGGCGCGCTTTCTGGCCCTTCTGGCCCTTGCCCGATGTCTTGCCGATGCCGGAGCCAACACCGCGTCCCTTCCGGATCTTGCCGCGGTTCGCGCCAGCAGGCGCCTGGAGCTTGGAAAGGATGTCGGCCATGCGCCTATCCCTCGACTTCCTCGACGCGGACCAGGTGCAAGACCTTCTTGATCATGCCCCGGAACGACGGTGTGTTGTCGACGACGACCTCGGAGCCAACGCCGCGGAGGCCCAGACCGGCGATGACGCGGTACTGGGGGTGCGGCCTGTGGCTGAGGCTCTTGACCATGCGGACCTTGAGCTTGGGCTTCACGGCGAGACCCCTTGCTGCTGCGATTCGGCCTTGTCGTGGTGGGGCCGAATCTCGTCGATGCTCTTGTTGCGCTTGGACGCCACCAGCTCGGCGTTGGTCAGGGACTTGAGCGCCGCGACCGTGGCATGCACCACGTTGTGAGGATTGGTGGTGCCCAGGCACTTGGTCAGGATGTTGCGGATGCCGACGGACTCGACGACGGCACGGACGGTGCCGCCGGCGATGACGCCAGTGCCTGCGCCGGCGGGCCGGAGCAGGACACGCCCTGCGCCGAAGTGGCCGACAACCTCGTGCGGGATGGTTCCGTTGATGAGCGGCACGCGGAACATGCTCTTGCGCGCCTGATCGTTGCCCTTGCGGATCGCCTCGGGAACCTCGTTTGCCTTGCCGAGCCCGATCCCGACGTGGCCGTCTTCGTCGCCGACGACGACCAGCGCGGAGAAGCTGAAGCGACGGCCGCCCTTGACGACCTTCGCGACGCGGTTGATGTGGATGACGCGCTCCTTGAGCTTTTCCTCATCCAGCTGAAGCTGCTCGAAATCCATGGTGCCTCTCAGGTTCTAGAACTTCAGCCCGGCAGCGCGCGCCGCCTGCGCAAGGGCGCTCACACGCCCGTGATACTTGTAGCCGTTGCGATCGAACACCACGCGGTCGATCTGCTTCGACAAGCACATCTTCGCGATCAGCGCCCCTACCCGCTTGGCCTGCTCGCTCTTGTTGACCTTCGGCGCGCCCTCTGCCGCCTGCAGGTCCTTCGACAACGTCGACGCATGCACTAGCGTGCTGCCCGTGGTGTCGTCGATCACCTGCGCGTAGATGTGCCGCGCCGAACGAAACACGCTCAGCCGCGGACGCTCCTTGGTCCCGTTGACCTTCTTACGAATGCGCAGCTTGCGTCGCTCGCGCCCGACCAGTTTCATCGCCATCGTCAAGACTCCGCGCTCATCCCACGTCTTCCTCGCGGGATGTCACTTACCACCCTTCGCGCCACCCTTGCCGGCCTTGCCCGCCTTCTCGCGGACCTTCTCGCCCCGGTAGCGCACACCCTTGCCGCCGTAAGGCTCGGGTGGACGAGTGCCGCGCACCTGCGCCGCGATCTGCCCGAGCAGCGCACGGTCCGGTGACGTCAGCACGATCTGCGTACCCTTCGAGTCCGCAGGAACCACCGCCGTAACGGTCTTTGGAAGCTCGAAGACCACCGGGTGCGAGAAGCCGATGGTAAGGTGCAGCGCACCACCCTTGACCTCCGCCCGGTAGCCGGTTCCAACCAGCTCGAGGGTCCGCGTGAAGCCCTCGGACGTGCCCTTGACCATGTTGTTGATCAGCGCACGCACCAGGCCCTGCAGACGTGCGCCGTCGCGGCCGGCGGCCGAGCTCTTGACGTGCACCTTGCCCTCGACCACCTCTACGGCGGTCTGCCGGGGCAGGGTCCAGCTCAGCTCGCCCTTGGCGCCCTTGACCTTGACGACGTCGTTGGCGACGTTGACGCTCACGCCCTTGGGCAGCGCAATGGGGAGCTTGCCCACGCGCGAGGTACGCGGCCTGTCCTTCGTGAGTTCCTGCTCGGCCATCACCACACCTCGCAGAGAAGCTCGCCACCGACACCGCGACGACGAGCATCCTTGTCAGTCATCACGCCCTGGGACGTGGAGAGGATTCCGACGCCGAGGCCGTTGCGAACCGCCGGGATGCGGTCGTGCCGCACGTAGATGCGCCGGCCGGGGCGGGAAACGCGGCGGATGCCATCAATCGCGCACGCACGGTCCTTGCCGTACTTGAGCACGATGGTCAGCGTCGGGCTCTTGTTCGAAGCGGACTCGGTCAACGTCACGTCGTCCACGAAGCCTTCGTTCTTGAGCAGACTGGCAACCGCGTGCTTGAGCTTGCTCGAGGGCATCATGACGCGGTCGTGACGAGCGAGGGCCGCGTTACGGATTCTGGTCAGCATATCGGCGACAGGATCGGTCATCATGGCATCACCAACTCGCCTTCACGACGCCAGGGAGCTCTCCGCGCAGGGCAAGCAGGCGGAGGCAGAGACGGCAGAGCTCGAAGTCGCGGTAGTAGCCGCGGGAACGTCCGCACATCTTGCAGCGGTTGCGGTGACGCACCGAGAACTTCGGCTGTCGGTTCAACTTGGCAAAGGAGCATGCTCGCGCCATCGTCAATCCCTCAAGAACGGAACGGCATGCCTAGCTCAGCGAGCAACGCACGCCCTTCTTCGTCGGTCTTCGCCGTGGTCACGATCGTCACGTTCATTCCCTTGATCGTGTCGATCTTGTCGTAGTTGATCTCCGGGAAGATGATCTGCTCCCGAAGCCCGAGAGTGTAGTTGCCGCGGCCGTCGAAGCCCTTGGCGCTGATGCCCTTGAAGTCGCGGACCCGAGGCAATGCGAGCGAGATGAGCCGGTCGAGGAACTCCCACATGCGCTCGCGACGCAGCGTGACGGATACCCCGATGGGCATGCCGGCGCGCAGCTTGTAGTTCGAGATCGCCTTCTTGGCCCTGGCGACGACCGGTTTCTGGCCGGTGATCTCACTCATTTCCGAGACGGCGGAGTCGATGAGCTTGGGGTTGGAGACGGCCGCCCCGAGGCCCATGTTCACCACGACCTTGGTGACCCGGGGGATCTGCATGGGGTTGCCGTAGCCAAAGCGCTTGACCAGCGACGGCGCCACGTCGGCCTTGTACTTCTCGCGAAGGCGAGGCGGCGCGGCCGGGCGGGTGGGCTCGGCAACCTTGGCGTCTTCCTTGCCTTTCTTCTTGCCGTCGGACGGCTTCTTGTCGCCACCCTTGGGCGCCTTGGCACCCTTGGCTTCCGCCGCCGGCTTCTTCTCTTTCTTGTCCTGCTTGTCGGACTTGTCTTCCGTCTTCGCCATGACACCTGGCCTCACGTGCTCGCGGTGATGACTGCCCCGCTCTTCGCGCCTACGCGCACCTTCTTGCCGTCCTCACCCTTCTTGATGCGGACACGCGTGGGCTTGTCCGTCTGCGGGTCCACCGGCATCACCTTGCAGGCGTGGATCGGCGCCTCTCGCTCCACGATGCCGCCCTGGGGCGCGCGCGCGTTCGGCTTGAGGTGACGCTTCTTGATGTTGACACCCTCGACGATCACCTTGTCGTCGTCGGCGAGCACCGCCACGATCTTGCCGCGGGCGCCCTTGTACTTGCCGCTGATGACCTGCACCAGGTCACCTCGTCGAATGCGCCTCATCACAACACCTCCGGCGCGAGAGACACGATCTTCATGAACTTCTTGGCGCGCAGCTCGCGAGCTACCGGCCCGAAAATGCGCGTCCCGATCGGCTCCATCTGCGCGTTGACCAGCACCGCGCTGTTGCCGTCGAACTTGATGTAGCTGCCGTCAGCCCGGGGTACGCCATGCGCCGTGCGAACCACGACCGCCTTGGCGATGTCGCCCTTCTTTACCTTCATGTTCGGCAGCGCTTCCTTCACCGAAACGACGATAACGTCACCAACGTCGGCGTACTTGCGGCGCGAGCCGCCGAGCACCTTGATGCACTGCACGCGCTTCGCGCCTGAGTTGTCCGCCACGTCGAGAATCGTGCGCATCTGGATCATGGCATCACCTCAGTCGATCACCGCGCGCTTGACGATGCGCACGACCTTCCAGCACTTTTCGCGCGACATCGGGCGGCTCTCCTCGATCTCCACGCGGTCGCCCGTCTTGCAGGTGTTCTGCTCGTCGTGCGCCTTGTAGTGCGCACGGGTGCGCACGTACTTCTTGTACATGGGATGGCGGGAGTAGCGGACCACTTCGACCACCACTGTCTTGTCCATCTTGTCGCTCGTCACGTGCCCGACCAGCTTGCGCTTGAAACGCCTCTGCGGCTTCGTGGCGACCGTGCCCGTTCCCTGGGTCGTCTCGTCGGCCATGGCTACCTCGCCTCGCTGTCCACGGCCCGCTCACGCTCCGCCAGCACCGTGCGCACACGCGCGATATCACGGCGCGTCTTGCGAATCAGGCTGCTGTCGGCGAGCCGCTTCGTGTTGTTCTTGAATCGGTACTGGAACAGATCGTTCGACAGGCTCTTCTCGAGCTCCTTCAGATCGTCGGTGCCCCGATCGCGCAGATCCTTCGCCTTCATGACACCACCCCGCGCGCAATGAATTTGCAGGCAATGGGCAGCTTGTGCGCAGCGAGACGAAATGCCTCGCGAGCCACCGCTTCCTCCACACCCGACAGCTCGTACATCACCCGGCCACGACGAACGGCGGCCGCCCACTCTTCCGGCGCGCCCTTTCCTCCGCCCATGCGCACTTCCAAGGGCTTCTTCGTCACAGGACGGTCCGGGAAGATCCGGATCCACAACGTGCCCGCACGCTTGACGTGGCGCGTGATCGCCATGCGGGCCGCCTCAATCTGGCGCGCCGTCAGCTTGCCAGGCTCCAGGGCCTGCAGTCCGAAATCGCCGAACGATACGTCGCTGCCGCGGTAGGCCAACCCCCTGAGGTTGCCCTTCTGCATCTTCCGGAACTTGGTTCGCTTCGGGGAAAGCATCTCCAGCCTCCGCCAATCGTCACGCGGGAATCCTGCGCGTCTTGCGCTGCAGGACCTCGCCCTTGAATACCCAGACCTTCACGCCGATCGCGCCGTATGTCGTCCGCGCTTCCGCGAGCCCAAACTCGATGTCCGCACGCAGCGTGTGCAGCGGCACCCGCCCCTCACGGTACATCTCCACACGGCTCATCTCGCTGCCACCCAGACGCCCCGCGCACCGCACGCGAATGCCCTTCGCGCCAAACTTCATCGCCGTGGACACAGCCTTCTTCATCGCCCGGCGGAACGCCACGCGCCGCTCGAGCTGCGTCGCGATGTTCTCCGCCACGAGCTGCGCGTTGGTCTCCGCCTTGCGCACCTCCTGCACGTCGATGAATACCTCGTTGTCCGTAAACGCCTGCACCCCCGGGAACTTCGTCTCGCCCTTGGCCGCCGTCTTCAGATTGCCAACCTTGAGCGTCTCGATCCCCTTGCCCCCCTTTCCGATGACCATGCCAGGACGAGCCGTGAACACGATCACCTTCGCCTTGTTGGCGGCGCGCTCGATCTCCACGCCCGCGATGTTCGCGTTGTACAGGTAGTCCTTCACGGCCCGCTTGATGCGGATGTCCTCGTGAAGCCACTTCGCATACGCCTTGTCCTCATACCACTTGGACGTCCACGTCTTGATGACGCCAAGGCGGAAGCCATAAGGGTGTGTCTTCTGTCCCATGGAGTTCCTCTTCTAGCGCTCGTCCAGCTCGACATGAATGTGGCTCACGCCCTTCGTGATCCTCGTGGCCCGCCCCATCGCGCGCGGACGCCACCGGCGCATCTGCCGGTTCGGCCCCTTGTCGACCGTCACCTTGCTCACGTACAGAGAGTCGACGTCCGCTTCCGGATGCTTCGTGCGCGCGTTCGCAACCGCGCTCATGATCACCTTCCTGACAATCGGCGCCGCCGCCTTCGGCAGGTTCTCCAGTAGCTGCAGCGCGACGGCAGCATCCTTGCCGCGGATCAAGTCGGCGACTACCCGGGCCTTGCGCGTGGCAATCCGCGCAGATTTCGCACTCGCCTTGCTAATCATCGGACATCCTCTTCGGCGTCCGTCGTACGCACGAGGCGAAGGGCCGGTGCACGCTCCCGTTGGCGTGTGCCGCCGTCCCTTTTCGCGCGCCGTTACGGCTCGCCTGGTGGCACCCCGCGCGGTCGCAGGGCGTCAGGAATCGGGAGCGCGCGTATTAGCAACCACCAGAATCGCTTGCAAGTGGTTTCCAACACGCCCCGCAAAAAAAATTCCCCCGCCTCAACGCGCCCCGAAAATCGCCGTCCCGATCCGCACCATCGTCGCCCCCCGCTCAATCGCTACCTCGAAGTCGTGCGACATCCCCATCGACAGCTCCGGTAACTCCCCCTCCCCACCAAGCTCGTCGCGCAACGCCCGAAGCCGATCAAAGTACCCTGCCGCGTCCTTCGCCTCCAGCTCGAACGGCGGCACCGTCATCAGACCACGAAGCGCCAAGCTCCCCTGCCCCCTCACCGCCTCCACGATCACGCCGGCCTCCTGCACCGCCGCCCCCGTCTTCGTTTTCTCCTCCCCCACGTTCACTTCCACCAACACCGGCAACACTCGCCCCGCCACCGCCGCCCGCCTCCCCAGCTCCATCGCTACCTTCACGCTGTCCACCGTGTGTACCACGTGCGCTACTTCCACCACCCGCCGCGCCTTGTTCGTCTGCACGTGCCCGATGAAGTGCCAGCACACATCCGGCAGGTCCGCCAGCGCCAACGCCTTGCTCTGCAACTCCTGCACATAGTTCTCCCCAAAGTCGCGCTGACCCGCCGCGTACGCACGCCGGATCGATTCCACAGGCTTCGTCTTCGATACCGCTATCACCCGCACCGATCCCGGCTCCCGCCCGGCCGCACGCGCCGCACGCGCAACCCGGTCCCTTACCTCGACCAACCGATCCGCTATCTCGCCGTCCATCGTTCCTCTCTCGTCCATACTCCGTCCTCCGCACCGCGACACCCGGATCGGTACTGTGCCGCGTTGTGCCGCTCGGCTGCCACCCCGAACGCCGTGCTTCCGCGGACGTGGCGCTGGTGCGAACGGTGCTACCGCCCCAGACGCCATGCCGTCTCGTCGTCGGCTCCCAACCCTGCTGGCCGCCTGCACCCTGGCAGCAGCCGGCCTGTCCTGCGCCATCAACCCGCAACCCGAACCGCCCGGCGAGGCCCAACCAGGCAGCAGCGGCGCCGGTGGGCAAGACGCGGGATGGACGTCCGACGCAGGCCCCCTGGGAGGCAACGGCGGCAGCAACGCAGCCGGCGGCAGCGGGAGCACGACTGGAGGCGGCTCCGGCGCCGGTGGAAGCTCCACCCATGGCGTTTCCCCAGGTGCGTTCGACGAGAGCTTCAAGGACGACGACCAGCTCGGCCCGCGTGTCGACCTCCGGAACGAGACGGACGCCAGCTCGCAAGACGATGGCGGCGACGTGGGTGAGCCCGGCGATGGCTCGGCGCAGGACTGACCGGCACAACGAACGGCTGGTCTGGTTCGTGCTAAGAGGTTCGGCATGCTGCTCAGCCTTCGACGGTGGGGGTTGGTCGCCGCAGTCGCCGCCCTCGTGATGGCGGAGGCCGCGTGTGCCATCAACCCGCAACCCGAGCCTCCGGCTGACATGGGCACGGGCGGCACCTTTGCCTCTGGCGGATCAGGCGGAACCGATGCGCAAGGCCCGCCCGGCGGCATCGATGCTGGGTCGACGCGCGACGTCGACGACGAAACCAACACCAGCGGCGGCTCCGGAGGCACGGGAGGATCCGGCACCTACGGTGACGCAGCGCTCAACGATTGCGCCGACGGCGACCCCTGCGGCATCGACCCCGATGCGGGCGTCGCCGACGTCGACGAGGCAGGCGAAGCCGAACCGGACGGCGCGACGGATGATGCCCTCATGAGCGACAGCGCGAACGACGACGCGCTGGGCGGAGACTGAGCAATGCGTCGAGCCGCGCGCACAGCTACGTGGATCCTGATCGGCACGACCGCCGCGCTGATGCCTGTTGCGTCGTGCGCGATCAATCCTCAACCCGAACCGCCCGACCGTGCCACCGGGGAGCCTACCACGGACGCATCGACCGGCGGCATCGGCGGGCAAGCTGGCGCCGACGCCGCCCCGCAACCCGAAGGTGCGCCCATGGGTGGGAGCGGAGGAACCTGCGACAACTGCATGAACGGCGATGCGTCAGACAACGAGCTCGACGCTTGCGACGGCGATGGGGACGCTTGCGACGGCGATGCCGGTGGTTGCGATGCCGATGCCCAGCCGTGCGAGGATGCGCCGGGCGACGATGCGGAGGACGCTTCGGACGACCGAGCCTTGCAGGCAGACTGATGGATCGGGATCAGGTCGCGGAGCCGTGGCGGTTGGCCACCAGGTCGCCAAGCAGGTTCGCCACCAGGTCCGCAAGGATGCCGTCGGCGACCCGAAGACGTCGGCTCAGCTCGCGTGCGATGTTGAGCACCAGCAGCGCGTAGGAACGAACGTCGCGGCGATACATCGCGTCAAGGTCCGACGCCGAGATCACCAGCAGGCGCGACGGCGACAGGGCGCGCACGGTGGCAGACCGGTTGTGCACGTCGAGGATCGACATCTCGCCGAACCAATCGCCCGTCCCGAGCATCGCCACGCGAGCGTCGATCCCTTGCTTCGATCGCTTGAGCACCTCGAACTCGCCGTGGAGCACGACGTACATCTCGCTGCCCTTGTCTCCCTCGCGGAACACCACATCGCCCGCGTCGGGCGTCGCGAGACGAAGCGTGGAGGCGAGGTGCTCAAGCATGGGCGCGTCCAACGCTCCGAACAAGCCAATCTCGGCCAGCTCGGCGGACGATACCGGAGCCTGCATGCGATCGGCTCCGTCGTTACCTGGCGCGTCGGGTCGGATCGTCATGACTTCTTTCCTCGCGAGTGTTGCGCGCGGTCGCTGCTTCTATGGGCAGAAGCCGTACTCCTGCGAGCCCACGTAGTAGCCCGCCGCCTGGCACGCGCAACCCGAGCTGCCGACCTTGCACCAACGGTGGCACTTGTTGTCGGTGAGGCAGGCATACCCGGGTGCGCACGCCGGCGACGCGCTGCTGCACGACCCGGTGTTGGTGCTCCCCGAGTCGTAGCAAAGGGAGAACCCCGGTTTCACTCCCTGGTCGCTGGTGATGTCGCAGTTGAGGCCGGACGCGCAGACGCTGCTCGGATTGGCTGGGTCGCATTGATCCGAGCAGACCTTCATGCAAGGGACGTCGACGATGGTACCGTTTCCGGGGTCATAGACGACCTGAAAGCACTCGGCCCCGTACGTGGAACAGTCGTTGGCGGCACGGCAGTAGGGTTTGCACGCGCCGCCGACGCAGGCCAGGCCGGCGGCGCAGTCCTCAAGATACTTGCATTGGTGCGCTTGACCAACCCCCGCGGTGTACGCGCAGCCGGTCTCCCCCGTGGACGGCGTCACCACGTAGCAGCCTTGGTTAGGACCACAGCCGGATTGGGGATACAGCGTGCACGTTCCAGGCGCGTTGCATGAGCTTCCCCCGCCCGTTCCGCCGCCGACACCGCCCGTGCCACCCGCGCCTCCGGTGCTGCCGCCCGTGCCACCCGCACCTCCGGTGCTGCCGCCCGTGCCGCCAGCGCCACCCGTGCTGCCACCCGTACCGCCCGTGCTACCGCCGGTGCCGCCCGTGCTACCGCCCGTGCCGCCCGTGTTGCCGCCCGTGCCGCCAGCGCCTCCCGTGCTGCCGCCCGTGCCTCCGGTGTCACCACCCGTGCCGCCGACTCCACCTGTGCCACCCGTCGCGCCGGCCGACCCACCGTCCCCGCCGCTTCCCCCGTCGGGCATCCCGGCCGCCCCGCCATCTCCACCGGTCGCGCTGCCACCCGCGCCGCCCACGCTGCCGTCGTTCGTCACCCCGCCCGTGCCGCCGTTGGAACCATCGACCGAAGCCCCTTCCGCGCAGGCGCAGAACGCAAACGCAACGAGCGCTGTTCCAAGAAGAAAAGATCGGGAGTGCATCGAGAACCTCCACGGCGAATCGTATCGGCCGCGAAGCCGCCGTCAATGACAGACCCGCGATGCGAAGCGCAACGGGATCGCATTCCGGTAGCCATTCAAGGGTTCGTCCGGGCTGCACCGCACCGCGCATCGCCGGGCGTGGACACGAGCAGCTCGTAGTCGCCCACGGGGACGTCGAGCGGCATGACCACCGCGCCCTGAAAACGTCCATCCGCATCGGTGGAGAGCGACCCGATGGGAAGCTGCCTCGCTGCACGAGCGTCCCATAGCAGGACATCGACCCGGACGAAGGCGCAAGGGCCGAGGTCGGTGCGCGCCGTGCCGTCCACCGAGAGCGGTTCGCCGCGCAGCACGCGTACGTCGCTCGATGAGATCCTCAGCACGGCGGGTGGGCGCGAGGGGTCATCGATGCTCAGCGTGGGGATCGGAGGCGCGGCCGGCAACGGGCCGCCCGACGACGCGGAAGACGCATCGGCACCAGCCGCACGGCGTGCGGCTCCCGGCGCGTTCGCATCCCGCGCTCGTTGCGCCATGGCGGCACCGGAGTCGGCCCCCTGCGGCCAGGGGAACGGATCGTCTGGAGCTCGATGCACCGGCCGCTCGGGTTGGGTGTCGTCGGGTTGCAGATTGATCGCAGCACCACCCAGATCGATGCGACGCCACAATGCGCTGTCCCACACCTCGACCCATGCGTGCGCTTCGTTGACGACCATGCGGGAGGCGATGCCAAGGCCGAGCGCGGTGACGACGAACGCGTAGGCCCGGTGCCGGCACACACCCTTTCTGGATAGTGCCAGATCGAGATAGATGTTGTCGTGACCGGAGGGTGGATCCTCGGAGGGCTCGAAGGACCGGAAGTAGGCGACGAGCCTGGTGACGATGGCGCGGGTCGACGTCTCGTCGCCCAGGCCCAGCGATCGCACGACCTCGTCGACGGACCTTGCGACGTTGGGGGGCACGCGCGGGACGCCGCGACGTCCTTCGGGGAAGGCTCCGCCGAACACATCGCGCGGGATGGCGATCTGCTCGACGAGGCGGACACGGGTGCGCAGGGCGGCGCGCGCGAACCAGTTGTCCGCGCCGTCGTGCAGGATCTCGACAGGCGTGAGGGGGACGATGGATCGCCGGACGATGCGTGCGTCCGGTCCGACGGAGGGGATGCGGACAGCCTCGCCGGGTGCGAGGTCGATGGTGATGTCGCCGAAGAAGACATCTTCGCCGGCGCGCACAGCTCCGCCTTCGAGCACAGGGCGAAGGTTGGGGTCGGCCACGGTGAGGGTGAAGTCGGGCGCCACGGCGTCGAAGGCGCGCAGCCGCTTGTAGGGGGCGGTTGCTGGCGAGAAGGGGTCGTCGTAGCGCGCGATGACGGGACGACGTGTATCCCTATCGGGATTGTACCTGGTGTCGAGGGGGCTCGCGGCGCCGTAGGCTTTTTCGCTGGGCGCGGGGGGACGGCTCGTGTCCGGCGCTTCGACGGTGCCGCTGGGGGTGTCGATCGCGGCGGGGAGCCTGCCGTCAGAGGTTGTCGCGGCAAGCTCGATGTCTTCCTTGGGGTCCGGCGGGATGAACTCGTGCAGCACGACCGGCTGGGGAAATGCGTGGCCCGGTACGCTGGCGACGAGCGCCGCGAGCGCAAGCAGGATCAGCAGGGGAGTCGGCGGCAAATGCCGGGGCATGCAGCCACACGATAGCACCAGGGACGGACGGCGAGCAGGGGTCAGTCGTTGGCGTGCAGAGACATCTCAGGGCATGGGTTGCATGAACAAGCGGGTGCGAAGCGCGCATCCGAGGCGGCGATCGTTGCGGCCAACGCCGCCGACAAGCCGAGCACGAGCGCACACACCGAGCTCGCCACACCCAGACGCCGCAACCTGTCCGCATCGGAAACGCCGGCCAGGCGCGCCGAGCACGACGGCAAAGCAGCCCGGTCGGATGCCTTGGCAATCGCCGCGGGAGCGTCGGCGATCGTCGCGGGGTCGACCGATGATGCCGTGCCGGAGAAGCTCACCGTCGCGGGCGCGACCCGCGTGGTGGCGTTGGCATCGACGACCGGCCCCGGAGCGGGGCGACACAGGCCGCCGGAAGCCAAACGCAGCGCTCGGGCAAAGCTGCGGGCGGTCGGGAAACGATCGCCGGGGTGCAAGGAGAGAGCACGCGAGACGACCACGTCGATCGCAGGAGGAATGGGCTCGCCGGCGACTTCGCTGAGGCGAGGCGCAGGACGATGCAGCCGCGCGACCACCGAACCGGTGGCGCCCAAGCCTGCCTGAAACGGGTGCACACCCGCCACCGCCTCGAACAACACTAGCGCGACGGCATACAGGTCGGCGCGACCGTCGACCGCCTTGCCGCGAAGCTGCTCCGGCGCCATGTAGCGAGCCGTTCCAAGTACTTGACCCGTCGTCGTGCGCACACACGAATCGCCGCGCATCCACTTCGCAACGCCGAAGTCGAGCAGCTTGAGACGATCGCCCTGGCACACCATCAGGTTCGTGGGCTTGACGTCGCGATGGATCAAACCCGCCTCATGCACGGCTTGGAGACCGTCGAGCACCTGGAGCGTGAGGTCGATGCTGCGCGCGAGGCCGAGCTTGCCCTCGTGCTGGAGCAGCGCGCGAAGCGTCGTGCCCTGCAACAGCTCCATCGCGAAGTACGGACGGTTGCCCGGCAGCATGCCGATCTCATAGACGCGGACCACGTTCGGATGGTCGAGCGAGAGCAGCGCGAGACCTTCCTGACGAAGGCGTTCCGCGGCTTGGGCACGAGGGTCGATCAGGTCGCGTACCACCTTGATGGCACGACGAGTGCCGGTGCGTGTGTGGTCGACCTCGTACACCTCGCCCATGCCGCCCAGATCGATCGCACGGACAACGCGGTAGGGAGTCGTCTCGATGAACTGTCCTTCGGCGAAGCTGAACTTTCGATGAGATCCCATGGGGCACCTGCTCGACGGTGGGCTGACCGCCGGTACCATCGGCCGGTGAAGGCTGGGCGTTGCGCACAATTGATCGTCGAGCCGCGGATGACCGACACCCGCGTCAGAACAAGCCGCCGACCTGCACGAGCGCACCGGTGCAGCGCGCGTGCGCAGGGCCGGAAACGCTCGAAGCAGCTCCAGAAGGCGTGCTCGTGAGGTACAACCAGGTACCCGCCCCGAGCCCCACGGCGCCAACGACCCACGCAACCGTGTTGATGGGCACGATCTTCTTGCCAGAATCGGCCGCGTCCGCGCCCGTCGCGTCACAGGATCCGTCGGGCTGGCAGTGATCGTCCACCGTGTTCCTGCGACTCATCAGCATGGCGCCGGTGACCAGGCCGGTGGCGATGCCGGCAACGCCCACGCCTCCGAGCACGTACGCAAGGGTTCTGCGCTTGCCCGACGTGGGAGGGGCGGGACGCGGTGCCCGCTCCGACGGTTTGGGGGGCGGCGCCGCAGAGCGCGCCGTCACGGCGATTGCGGTCTCCTCGCCCTCGGCCAAATGCACCTGGAAAGTGCGACGGGTGCCGTCGGGGGCCAGCGCGACGATCCGGTGCGCGCCGGGGTCGACGGGGAACGGACGGTCGAGCATCACGTCGCTGAGCTCGACGTCGTCGCGGAAGATGCGGGTGCCCCGGGGGGAGTCGCGGGCGACGCGGATGGTCAGGCGCGGGACGCGAGGGGTCAACGCGGCCAGACGATCGGCGGCGATCTGGCCTCGCGCGTCGCTGGTCGCCTCGGCGAGGTTGACCGCCTGCTGCCAGGCCTGCAACGCCTGGGCAAGGTGGCCGCGCTTCTCCTCGCACTCGGCGAGGTTCAACAGGGTGCCCACCTTCGGGTCGAGGCGATTGCTCTCCGCAAACAGAGGGCACGCGCGATCGAAATCGCCCACCTTGATCGCCTCACGCCCCTGGCTGAAAAGCTCGGTAGCCCCAACAGGATCGACCGTCTGCGCGGACGTCGCCGTCGCGAGCAGGATCAACACCGGGCACGCCGCAGCGGTGAACGCGCGGCGCATGTACGAGCAAGAACGCATGGCTACTGGTGTGCAAACGGATCGTAGCCGGCATCGCGTCCGCTGGCGCCCCCCCCGTTGCGTCCCCCGTCGGGCGCGCCCTGTGCGCCGGAAACCGCGAGCGGCGGCGTCTTGACCCTCGGCAGGGAGTAGACGTCGACCGGCGGGGCGCTGCCTGATGCCGCGGCCGGCACAGACGACGATGCCGGCGGCACAGCCGCGCCAGCATCGTCCGGCGTGTCGGTGAGCGAAGCGGTCTGCGGCGGACTCGCCGAGGACACAGCGCCCGTCGACGCCACGACGCCTGACGTGTCGCGCCCGGGCCGTCCGAGGGACACGACGAGGACAGCGAGGCCGACGACCGTGAGGAAGCCGACGACAACCGCGATGACGGCACGGCGGCTTCGACCGGAGTCGGGGGCGCGCGACGAAGCAACCACGGGGGATGGGCCGACTCCGGAGAGCATCGGCGGGGCCGGCGTCTGACGGGACCACTTTCCAGTCGTCTGGCGGTCGTCCGGCTCGGAAGCAGCCGTGGACTCGACGGCGGGCGGGGGAAGGCTCGGCGCGGGCGGCGGGAGCGCGACCGTCTTCTCTTCATCCCACGACGCGGTCGGAAGGGCGGTGGGGTCGGCGTCGTCACGCGGAGGGATCCAGTCGGTGAACTCGTAGTCCGCGACACCGTGCAGGATGGACGCCAAGGCAGCGCCCTGCAGCATGGGCGTGCCGAAGACGGTGCGGTAGGTTTGGGCCAACGCCTGTTGCATGTCACGGGCCGACGGCCACCGATCGCTCTTCTCGAAGGCGAGCGACTTCTGCACAAACTGCACGATGGGCTGCGGCGTGTCCGGCGCCACGTCGGCCAGCGACCGCGCGGGCTTGGTCGCCGCCAGGATGAGGAGCTCGTTCGGACTCTCACCCTCGTGCACCCAGCGCCCGGACAGCAACGTGAAGACCACCGCGCCCACCGCGTACAGGTCCGACAGCGCGTCGATCTCCTTGACCTTGCCGAGCGCCTGCTCGGGCGACATGAACGCGGGCGTGCCGATCGTCGTGCCATCACGCGTGGCGGTGTTGCCCCCCTCGAGCATGCGGGCAACCCCGAAGTCGAGCAGCATCACGTTGCCCTCGCGCGTAAGGCAGACGTTGTCGGGCTTGATGTCGCGATGGACGACACCGTTGGCGTGCGCAGCCGCCACGATGTCGAGGAGCTGGTTCGCAATCGACAACACCACGTTCGCGGGCAAACGCCCGCCGAGAAACTCGGCAACGGTCTCGATGCTCACCCCGGCGATCAGGTCCATCACCAGGAAGATCGAACCGTCTTCGGCGACGTCGTCGTCGAGCACGCGAACCGCGCCGGGATGGTCGACCGCGTTGGCGACGTAACCTTCCCGAAGGAACCGGCGCCGCAGGTCGGCCTCCATGGACAGGGCGGTATGAAGCATCTTGATGGCAACACGATTGCCATTGCGATGCGTGGCCGAAAAGACGGCAGCCATGCCACCGACGCCGAGGAGGCGGTCGAGGTGGAACTTGCCGCAGAGCCAGGACCCGACACGTGCCTCGGCGCGCTGGACTACTTCTTCGTGAATCTCACCCATTCGTCCGATCCAGGCGCGACGACGACCACGCGCGGCGCCCCGTGTCGATGACACAGTATCTGGAGAGGCCCCAGCGTGGTCAAGCGGCTCGCGCTCGTAGCGGCTCGGATGCAGGAGGTCAAGGCACGGCGCCAGGAACCGGGATCGCAGCTCCGCCGCAATGCGTTACCTCTGCCGGCACGGGTCACCAGTCTCATGCACCGCACCGCGCTACCGCGACGCATTGCACTAGTAGCCGCCCCCCGCATCCGCGCCACGCGCCGACAGCAGGACGACAGGTAGTGGTATCCTCCTGTCTCCGGTCCGGGGGACGATCGGCGCAAGGAGCGTGTCGTGTTCGAAGCCGCGGAGCTGGGTCGCAAGATTTCCAAGAAGGAGTTCGAAAAGGTCGCGGTGACCCTGCGCATGGAGCTGCTTGAGGAGCAGCGACTGCTGCGGCAGGCCACCTTTCCAGTGATCATCGTGGTGGCCGGCGTCGACGGCGCGGGCAAGAGCGAGACGGTCAACCTGCTCAACGAGTGGCTAGACCCACGATGGATCGTGACCCGGGCGTACGACGAGCCGTCGGACGAAGAGCGGGAGCGTCCGGAGTTCTGGCGGTACTTCAGGGATCTGCCGCCCAAGGGCAAGATGGGGATCTTCCTGAGCTCGTGGTACTCGCGGCCGGTGCTGGACCGGGTCTACGGCACGATCAGTCATGCGCAGTTCGACGAACGGCTCGACCGGATGATCGCGTTCGAGCGGACCTTGGCGGACGACGGCGCGCTGATCCTCAAGTACTGGATGCACCTGGGCAAGAGGGCGCAGGAGAAGCGCCTGAGAGCGCTGGAGAAGGACCCGCTGCAGAGCTGGCGCGTGACGAAGCGGGACTGGAAGCACTGGCGGATGTACGACAGGTTCATTGAGACGGCGGAGCACACCATCCGGAGGTCGTCGACGGGCAGCGCGCCGTGGACGATCGTGGAGGGGGCGAACCCGGAGTACCGCGCGATCACGGTGACGACGATCCTGCGCGACGCGATTCGCAAGCATCGGACCGAGATGGATGTGCGGGGCAAGCTCGCGGCGGAGGCACACAAGGCGCAACCGCAGGACACGGTGACCGTGGCTCGGAGCGGCGCGCGTGCGCTGCTCGCCTCGCAGAAGACGATCCTGCGATCGCTCGACATGACGCAGGCGCTGGATCGCAAGACATACGAGACGGAGCTGCGCAAGGAGCAAGGGAGGTTGAACCGCTTGTCGAGGGAGGTGCGGGCGCAGGGCAAGTCGGTGTTGCTGTGCTTCGAGGGATGGGACGCCGCCGGCAAGGGAGGTGCGATCCGTCGCCTGACGTCGGCGCTGGACGCGCGCAACTATCAGGTCATCGCCATCGCGGCGCCGACGGACGAGGAGCGGGCGCACCACTACCTGTGGAGGTTCTGGCGCCATCTTCCGCGAGCCGGCCGGTTCCTGGTGTTCGACCGCACCTGGTATGGGCGTGTGCTTGTCGAGCGGGTGGAAGGATTCGCCACCGAGCAGGAATGGATGCGGGCCTACGCCGAGATCAACGAATTCGAGCAGCAGCTCGTCGACCACGGCATCGTGCTGGTGAAGTACTGGCTGCACATCACCAAGGACGAGCAGCTCCGGCGATTCAAGGAGCGGGAGGGCACGCCCTACAAGGCATGGAAGCTGACCGACGAGGATTGGCGCAACCGGGAGAAGTGGGACGCCTACGAGCAGGCGGTAAACGACATGGCGGAGCGCACGAGCACGCTGGCCGCGCCCTGGACGCTGGTGGAGGCGAACGACAAGCTATTCGCGCGGGTGAAGGTGATCAGGACCGTGTGCGACAGGCTGGAGCGCGCGTTGAAGAAGCCGTAGGTTCTGTCCGGTCGATGCGCCCGTATGCGACGGCGCAGCCTTCGGCTTGCGGCACGCCTCGGGCGCCTGCATGGCGGGCGCGTCAGCGAACACCGCGCCGAACGTTGCACGCTTGTCGAGGCCGGCCTGCGGCTTGACCAACGCAGGCAAGTCCGCGAGCACCGTGGCCGCGAGCTGCGCGCTGGACACCACGGCCGACTTCACCTCTTCCGGCACGCCGGAGCTCGCAATCATGCGCGCCATCGCGATAACCCCACGCGGGGCTCGGCCGCCCGTCGAGCCGCTCGACGAGCACGTCGCCCTTCTTGGTTCGGTGCCGCACGACCCTTCCTTTTGCCATGTCGCCGCTCCTTTTCTTACAATGACGTCCACCGGCACGGCCGACATCGCACCGCATTCCCTGAGCGCGTCCGCAAGCACGGCCGCGGGATTCGCTCGCGGTGCGCGGCAAGGACCAAAGGAGATACCGCCGCAACCCACCTCACCCTCACCAGCTCACCGCCGCCCTCGCGTCGGCGCACGGGTCCAGCGCAGCAACCCCAACAACGCAACCAGCCACCCGATCCCCAGCTTCGGCCGCGACGGACCAGGCGTGCCGCAATCACACCCCACCGGATCAGCGCCGGGCGACGAATCCGTCGCGGCGACGCACCGGGAGCTCGCGCTGCAACGGTATCCTGCTGTGCAATCCGCGGACGTCTCGCAGCTTGGCAAGCAAATCCCCTCAACCGTACACCGGAAAGGCGCGCAGTCCACCTCGGTACCGTCCGCGGCTCGCAGCAGGTGCCCGTCGACACACTCCGGCGTCGTCTCCAACACGCACACCATCCCGGAGCAAACGCCGCCGTCACCGCAGGGGTCGCCGTCGCTCGGCCGGGCGCAGCCTCCGTGGCCGTTGCACTCCCCCGTAAAACCGCACAGCGACCCTTCTTGACGCGGACACTCGTCTTGCGGATCGAGGCCCTGAACGATAGGCGTGCAGATGCCGTCGGCGCCGCCCCCGGAGATTGCCGACGCGCAGCTCTCGCACACTCCATCGCAGGGAGAATCGCAGCAGAAGCCGTCGACGCATAGGCCATTGTCGCATCCCGATCCGGACGGGCAAGCAGTGGACACGGACGCTCCCACGATCCGGACAGGAGCGCCCACGCTCGCGGCGCCAGCGGACACCACCCGAACGAAGCCATTGCCGAGCAGCGCCGAAACCTCAGGACGCCAGGACAGGCTGTCCGGGCTGAAGCCGAGCATGGCGCCGCGCATCGCCCCCGACCCGTCGGCAGGCATCCAGGTTACGATTGGCACGTTGGACGCGGACGACCACGTGGTACCGCCGCTCGCCTCCGACACACCCGTGAGCCGACTCCCCGCCAGCAGGGAGTCCTGGCCGGCTCGAACGGGGTCGGAAGGAGGAAGCACACGCGGGCGGCGGTCGTCGCCAGGGCGCTGCGCCGCCTGCCACAGCTCCGCCGTATCGTCGTAGTCGTCCACGGCGGCACGGCGCCCGCCCGCAACCAACACATCACCCGAAGGCAGCAGCGTGGCCGTATGGCCGGCCCGCGCGCGGTGCATCGGCGCCGAGAGCCGAAAAGCGCCATCTCCGTGGTCCGCCGACGGATCGTAAACCTCGGTGGAATCCAGTGTGACGTCGGCCTGATCGGGATAGGCCCGCAATCCGCCGGTAATAAGCACGCTGCCCGAGGGCAGAAGCGTCGCCGTGTGCGCCGCGCGCGGGCTCGTCATGACACCCGTCACGCGAACACCGCCGAGCCCACCGTTGACCCACGGCTCGAACACCTCGGCCCAGTGCAGGTATTCGCCGCCGTCCGTGCCTCCCGCCAGCAGCACCGCGCCATTCGGCAACAGCGTCGCTGTATGCTGCGCGCGCGCCTTGAGCAGCGTCGCCGCCATCCGGCTCTGCCCCTGTCCAGCAGGATCGTACACCTCGACCGATTCCACCGCATAGCGCTCGCTACCCACCTTGCGGCCGCCGGCAATCAGCACCTTGCCGTCCAGCAACAACGTCGCCGTGTGCTCCGCCCGCGCGGCTTTCATCGGAGCCATCGGCTGGGATTGCAACGTAGCAGGATCCCACAGCTCGACATCGTCGAAGACAGTCGTACAGCTCCAATCCGGACACCCGCCGGCCATCAGCACCTTGCCCGACGGCAGCAGCGTGGCCGTGTGAAATCCCCTGGCGAGGTGCAGCGGTCCGCCTTGCACAAAGCTGCGCGTGTCCGGGTGAAAGAGGGTGACGTCGCCCATCGCCGGACCAGCCCCCGCCACGGGCTTGAACCCACCGGCCACGACCACCCGGCCGTCGTGAAGCATCGTCGCCGTGTGCGACTCGCGCGCTACACCGGAGTCGCCCACCAGCGCGAACTTCTCCGACCCGGTCACCGCCTCCCATGGGCCCGATGGGCTCGAACGTCGCCACATCGCCTCCGGCTCGAACCCCTCCGCCGTGGATTGGTCCTCCGTGCAGAACCAGGTCCCGGCGCGACAACCCCCCACCAGCAGCACCTCCCCCGAGGCAAGCAACGTGGCACTATGCCCCGCACGCGGCGCGGTCAGCGACGCCGCGACCTGCGTCCAACGCTCGTCCTCCGCACCAGGCTCGAGAACTTCCGCCGTGAGCAGGTCGTCCGACCCGAGCATGCCCCCAGCAACCAGCACCTTGCCCGACGCAAGCACGACCATGCCCTGAAGCGACCTGCGCCCGAGCAGATCAGGACCCGGATCGAAGACCGGCGTGCCGGAGGACGACCGGAACACCTCCGTGGACCGCTCGTCGTCCTCGCACTCCGAGCCCGTGCACCCGCCGGCCAGCAGAACATCCCCGGAGGGCAGCAGCGACGCGGCATGATACGCACGAGCAACCGACATGTCTGGTCCCGGCGAAAAGGAGCCTGATCCACCGTTGCCGCCAGGGTCGAAGATCTCGGTGGCGACGACACCGTAGCTGCCATGGTCGGAATCCCCGCCGGCGACAAGCACGCGACCATCGAAAAGCAGGGTAGCCGTGTGCAAACGGCGCGGGGATGCCATCGGTGGCCCCGGCGTGAATTGGCTGGTAAGCGGATCGAACAACTCCGTGCTCGCAAGCACCTCGCTGCAACCGCTGATCCCCGATGCGTCGCACCCGCCGACGACAAGCACCTTGCCGGACGTCAGCAGCGTGGCAGTGGCCGACTTCCTGCCCCGCGCGAGCGTGCCCGCCGGGTGAAACCGCCCGTCCGTAGGGTCGTAGAGCTCGGCGGTATCGAGCGCACCGTGACTGTCCATCCCACCGGCGAGCAGGACACGCCCGTCCCGCAGCAACGTGGCTGTGTGCTGGGAACGGCTCTGCGCGTCGCCGGTCGTGGTCGAAAACGTGCCTGTCCGCGGGTCGAACAGGTCCGCGGCGATGTCGTTCTTGGAGCCGCCGGCGAGCAGCACGAGACCGGACGACAACACCGTAGCAGTGTGCATGTAACGGACGGTGGACATCGTATTGACGGCGGCGCGGAAGGTGCCGGTGCCCGGGTCGAAGATCTCGGCGGTCGCGGTGAATCCACCGCCGGAGTAGCCGCCTGCCACGAGCACTTCGCCCGTTCCGAGCAAGGTCGTGGAATGACCGCTTCGAGGCTGGGCCAGGCTGCCGGTGGAAGTCCACGCGGGGTCGACCACGACGGGCGGAACCTGTCCGCCCCGCCAGGACAACCGCACCCGCTCCTGGCACAGCGCCAGGTCGACCGCCACCCGATGGCCGGCTCCGTCCCAGGCTTCGTCGGCGCGCAGGCGAAGCCGCGCTACACCGCGCTCGTCGGTCACCTCCACCAAGCCCTCAAACCCTGGGGGCTGCCTCGCATGCCACCGGTCGGGCAGGTCAAGCTCGTAGTCGACCGCACCGTCGAGCGGCCTCGCCACCACCCACTCCTCGACTCCTTGATCCATGGCGAAGTCCACCACATCGATGCTGGGCCAGACATCGTGATAAACGAGCAAGCTCCCTTGCCGTTCCGCTCGGGCGGGCCGGGCAAGCACCCGACGCATCGAGACGACACCCGAATGCCCGTGGCTCGACAGCCGGATGGGACCGTCAGCTTCGGGTGACAGCTCCGCCCGAAGGCCGCCTCGATCGGTGGTGTCCCATTGCCACGCCCCATCGGGCCCGCGGCCCGGGACAAGGTTTTGCCCCGCGCTGGTTCGGACCGCCTGCGAGGACAGAACACGGCGTTCCGCGGCGGGCGCCAGTGCATGATCGTCGGGAGAGCAGGCGCACAGCAGCGAGCACGACAGGGTGCCCGCCCAGACGCCCTGGTCGAAAGCCTTGCAAAGCAATCGCCCGGCCATGCGGGGGTTGTCTCACAATCGCGGGGCAACGGGAAGAGGATTCCTTCGCTACCACGAATCGATGGGCCGGGGCTCACTCGCCGGCGCGGGCTTCGGCGGCGCGGACACACCCGCCGACGCCGCTGGTGCGTCGGCCGCGGCATCGCGTGGAACAGGCGCAGGACCGGGCGCGGCGGAACGCATGCCCGGACCGGGCCCAGGAGCAGCGCTCGACAGGAGCGGAACCGGCTGGCTGGGCGCGCTTTCGGCGATGGCGTCCGCGCCCGATGGAGCGGGCGAAACGGAGGCGACACCCAAACCCCCAGGGGCGGATGAGGCGGAAACGAGCGCGGGGTCGGGCCGCGAAGCACGCAGGCGCCAGGGCACGATGGCAGCGACAACACCAGCTCCGGCAACGACCACCACGCCTGCGACGAGGAGGCGTCGAGGCGCACGACGCGACGATGTCACGCCGGTCCGAACGCCGAGCGTGCTCGCGTGGGCCATGGTCGACGACACCTGCGCGGGGAAACCAGGAACGACCTGCACGGGGTACGCGGCGGCCGCGGCGGCTTTCAACAGGCCGCCGACGGGCACGAACGGCTCCGGGGCGGCAAACGGCTCGAGGGCTTCCGCCAGCTCGGCAGCCGTCAGGTAGCGCATGGCAGGATCCTTTCGGAGCGTCTTGTGGACCACTGCGGCAAGGCCGGGGTCCACCCAGGGCGCCACGGTCGTCAGGGGCTTGAGCTCCTGCGTGCAGATCGCGAGGATGAGCTCCCCGACGGTAGAACAGCCTTCCCACGCGCGCTGCCCGGAAAGCGCCTCCCAGAGCGCAATGCCGAGGCTCCACAGGTCGGTGCGCTGGTCCACGCTCTTCGCGTTGCGGGCCTGCTCGGGAGACATGTAGACCGGCGACCCGAGGATCCCGCCGGTGCGGGTGAGCTCGGTGGAGGTGTCGTCGCCATCGAGGGTCCGGCTGCGTTTGGCTACGCCGAAGTCGCAGATCTTGGGGATTAGCACGCCCCCAGCCTCGTGCAGGAAGATATTGCCCGGCTTGATGTCGCGGTGGATCACACCGGTGGCATGCGCGGCAGACAGCCCCTGGCAAACCTGGGTGAACACGCGCACGAGGGGCGCCGGCTCGAGCGGCCCTATTTGGCGAAGCAGCGCCGCCAAGTCCGTACCGTTCAACAGCTCCATCGCAAGATACGGAAGCTGCTGAACCGGGTCCGCGTCGACATCGAGCACACGAACCACGTACGGACTATCGATACCCATCAACGCACGCCCCTCCCGCACGAACCGGCGCGCCGCCTCCGAATCGCGCGCATGGTCGTCGCGCAAAATCACCTTCAACGCACAGCGATCGCCGTCCGGGGACCGCGCCTCATAGACGATCCCCATGCCCCCCCGGCCAATCACCTTTACGATCTCCCAGCGGCCGTTGATCGTCGTGCCGAGGCGCGCATCGCGTGCGGACCCCTCGACCTCGACCTTCGATGTCGCCGCATGATCCCACGTGGAAGGAATGGCCGCCCTCGGCGCACGGGAGGTGAGCAGCGATTCGGGCGGACGCTGGAGCATGCTCGTGTTCAAGTGGTCCGTCTCCCCCGCAAACGGTTCCAGCGCCGCTGCCAGCGCCAGGGCGGACGGGCAGCGGGCGTCGGCCGCGGTCAGGAGCGCACCGTGCACCACCTGCGCCAGGGCAGGGTCCACCCACGGCGCCGCGTCCTGCAGGGGCGGGATCGGACGGGAACGATGAGCAAGCAGTAGCTCGGGCCACGTTCGGATTCCGTCGTAGGCCGTGCGGCCCGACAATGCCTTGTACAGGGTCATCCCCAGCGACCAGACGTCACTGCGCGGCTCGACGTTCTTGGCGTTGACGAGCTGCTCGGGCGCGGCGAACAACGGAGTCCCCAGCAAGGCTCCGGAGCGCGTCAGCTCCTCGCCGCCGACGATCCATTTCGCAAGCCCGAAGTCGCAGACCTTCACCACGACCTCGCCGCCCCGTTCCCGGTGTAGAAACAGGTTGGATGGCTTGATGTCGCGATGCACCAGCCCGGCCTCGTGGGCCGCGGCCAGACCGCGGCATGCCTGCAACACCACCCGAACCGCGACGATCGGCGACAGCATCCCGACCCGCCCGAGCAGCACGTCGAGGTCCTCGCCGTCGAGATACTCCATCACCAGAAACGGGATGCCCGTCGCCGGATCGGTGCCGGCGTCCAGCACGCGCGTGGTGTTGCGATGCACGACCGAGGCCGCTGCAACCGACTCGCGTACGAATCGGGCGAGCTGCTCCTCGTCGTAACCCACACCGCCGGGATTGCACAGCAGCTTGATGGCGACCACGCTACCGTCGGCCGCAATGGCCCGGTACACGGCCCCCGAAGCCCCGGTCCCAACGAGCCCGGCAAGCTCGAACTTGCCGCCCACCTTGGACCCTACGGGCAGAGCCTCCTGCGCGCCGTCTACCATGCCACCATGCTACCCCAACACGGCACATCGTTGCCAGAACAGCCGCCGGACACCGCGCCCGTCCCCTCAAAACCGCAAGCGCGCGCTCAGCTTCGGAGCGATCGCAAAGAACCTGCCATGCGCACGTTCACCGACGATCGCGTCCGTTCCTTTCGCACACCCGATCGCCTGGGGCCGAGCCGGGTCGCAAGCACCAGAGGCCACGAACGCGGACCCGGTGCCCAGCCGGGCACCTTCGCTCAACACCCACAACGCGGCCAGGTCGACCCCCAACCGCACGCGGTCGAACCAGATGCCCGCGCCCGCCGACGGGGTCGCCACCACAACCGACGTTCTCTCCGATGCCCCAGCCCCTTCGATGTCGAGCGGCAGGGACTGCCCCGCGGCCTCGATCTCACCACCCACCCGATCCTGGGAAGCAAGCGAGCCAACGCCGCCGGCAACCCTCGCGAGCACATCCAAACGCTCGGCCACCCGCACTCGCCAGGAAAGGCCCAGCAAGCCGAGGGGGCCCGCCAGGCGAACCTGGTCGTGAAAAACATAGTACGCAGGCGAAGGCTGCGCGTCCGCCGGCGCCTGACGTTCGACCGTCGCCTGCATCTGCCACCACGATGCACCGACCTCCACTCCGAAACCGCCCGAAAACTCGAATCCCCCTCGAAGCTCCGCGGTCCACCCCGACGGGCGACTTCTCGACACGCACCCCTGCCGGTCACACCACTGCTCCGCCGACCCATGCATCGAGGGACTCCCGACGCCCCCACCCGCGCCTTCTACCCATAGCTGCCCGGCCGATGCCTTGCGCCAGCGCGGGTGATGATCGTCGACCGTCAAGACCAGGCGAAGGTCGTCGAGCGGCCGCTGCCCCACGACCACGGTCGCGACGGCGGTGCGATAACCTTCGCTGCGCGCCTCGAAGACGTGGCGGCCTTCCGGGAGACGGCCTGCCCACCGATGAGCTCCTACCGGAACGCCATCGACGAAAATCCTGGCCTCGGCCGGCTCCGCCACCACGCCGAGCCGCGCTCCGAGCCGCCCCACCGGCAACGTGACCGTCGTGGTCCGAGCCTGCAACACCTGCGCAACCGTCGGCTGCGAGCCCATCTCGTCCTTGCTGAGCCACACCACATGCTGCCCCGGTGCAAGCGTTCCTTCCCAGGGTAGCGTGCCCACCATGGCCCCGTCGACATACAGCTCCGCGCCGGCCATGTCCGCCTGGTCGACCCGCAGCCGGCCGGACGACGCCAACGGCGCGAGCCGCGCATCGACCTGCCGCGTCTCGCCTTGCGACACGACGACTTGCAGTTCAAACGACTCCCAGCCGTCTTTCACGACCCGCACGACATGCTCCCCCGGCAGCACGCGAATCGGAGCTTGCAACGGAAGGCGCCCTCGCATCCTGCCGTCGATGACCACGATCCCGTCGACGTTCGATGCCACATCCACGTTGCCGACCTGGCGCCTCAACCGCGTGGCCGCGGCCGCGATCGACTGCCGGTCCTCGGCGCCAACCTGATCGCGGAACACGGAGATAAGCTCGTCGTACAGCTCGAGAGCCTCGTCGAGGCGGCCGAGCTTGTCCAGACAGATGGCCGCGTTGAGCGTGTTGGGCACCGAGGGAACCAACTCGCGTGATCGCAGGTATCGCTGAAGCGCACCGGCGAAGTCTCCACTCTTGCGCAGCTCGTTGCCCTGGCGGAACAGCTCCTTGGCCTCGGCGAGCCGGGAGTCCGCGGATTCGGACGGCGCCGCAGTCGAGTCTGGCTCCGCCGAAGGACCGCCTCGCTGCACTTCGCTGGGATCCTGCGCGCGAACCACCGACGTCGCAGCGGTCACGACGAGCAGCACTCCCCAGGCGATGACCCCATCGCCGCGGCTTCGCATCTGCCCCATTGTTCGGTTCATGCACCTGTCCGTGGCGGCCTGCCCTCGCGTCGGGCTCGGCGCATCCTACCCGGATCGGGCGCTCGTTTCCACAACCGCGCCCCGGAGCGGCTTGGAACCGCTCTCGTCTGGACCATCCGAGGGTGCGGCGCCGCGGTCACCGACGTGGGCGTGACATACATGGTCTGCCGCATCGGGGCCTTCGCGTTTCCGCTCGTCATGGGCGCCCAACGCTTCCGAGCCCCCGCCCCACGGACCTGCTTGCCAAGACCATGGCAGGCGACACGAGCTATCGCGAGCCGTAGGCGGCGCGGCTCTGCATCCTGCCGCGAGCGAGCGTCCCGAAACAGGCTACAGGAGGTCCGCCACCAGCCGCGGGAGGCCCGCCATGACCTTCGAGGGGTTCCGCACGGCTTGCAGGAGATGCAGGTCCGCCTTCGGGAGCTTGCGCGCGGTCTGCAGGGGCTTCGGTACGACCAGCAGGAGCTTCCGCAGTCGACGAAGGAGGCCCGCCAGAGCGTCCGAGGGGTTTGGGACGGCGTTCGAGGGGGTCGGGACGGCGTTCGAGGCGGTCGGGACGGCGTTCGAGGCGGTCGGGACGGCGTTCGAGGGGTTTGGGACGGCGTTCGAGGGGTTTGGGACGGCGTCCGAGGGGTTCCGCAACGCCGCCGTCGGGCAAGTCCTCAGCGCCTGGACCGTGGCGACGACCTTCTTCGATGTCGCTCGCGCTCGAGCCGCACTGCCAAGTAGCCTATTCGGCATAGCGCGCGTCGACCGGAAGCACGCAGATGCAACGACTAAGGCGACGACGCTCGTGGACTACCTTGACGGCCCCTACGGTGCCGCTTCGCAGGGTGTCGCTGCCCAGGCCAGGAGCAAGCCCGGTGCCGCCGACAACCCATCCTCTTCATGGGTCTGGCGCCATCCCTGGCCCCAACGAGTCCAGACGAATACGACGCACTGTATGCAGACCCCGCCCGAGAAACATCGAAAACACCTCCGTGCACGTGACCGCAATCGGCCACGACCATCCAGGTCCTGGCTGCGGTGGCTCGTGAATCAGCCATGATACCCCGTCAGCAAGACGCACCACCAGCAGACCTCCCTTGTCCGCTTCGCTCGACCCAAAGAAGTAACCAAATGCCGCTCGCCCGCACCCGACGGCTGGCGCCATGACGGGTGTACCGATCGACCTGGGCTCGTACTTGCGAAGCCGCCGCGGCTGAATCTTGCTCGGATCCGTGCTGAAGGGCGACGTCATGATCGACTTGACCGGAAAGTCCGTGTCGTCCGGCCCCAGCCCTTCTCCCTGAACCCAGACCAGATCCTTGCCGTCGCTGCCAGGATAGCCCGCGCCTTTCGTCTCGTCACTGCCGAACCCTACCAGCTCTCGCGTGCCGTCCTGCTCGGTCCAGCGAAGCACACGAAATGTCGGAAACACCTCGTAGGCGAACAGCAGCACCGGCCCTACCCATGTCGGCGGAGAGTACGCGCCCGCGCCGTGCGCCGCAAACCCCTTGTCCGTCCCGTCCCATCCGCGCACACGCCAGCTATAGCCCGTCTCCACATAGTAGTCCGACCCCGCCATCACCGTCGCCGAGTCAGGGCTGCTCTCCAACACGTCCAGCAGCACCGGCGGACGCAATAGCGTGTCGTCACCACCCATCGACACGTCGCGGAAGATCGTGCCGCCCGAGAATTGCATGACCATCCAGCTCGACTTGCCAGGAGCAACCGCGCTGTTCCAGATCACCACAGGCGCGTGGTTGAAGGGGTAGTAATCTTGCCACAAGGCCTGGCGTACCGGCCCGTCCGCCTCCACGACCATCGCCATATAGGCACCCTCCCGGCCCTGGTCCGTGTCTCGCGAATACACCTTCCGGAGCTGCATCACCACCTTGCCGTCCGCGTCCACATACGCCGGCGCCTCCCCTCCAATGGCGTACGGAGCCGGATACACCGTCGGCCAGTCCACCTTGATCTGCCGGCACTCGTAGCTGTCCGGCCCCAGATCCTGCGTGCAAGGCTCCCAGATGAGCGGCGGCGGCAGCAGCTCCCGGGTCGGCGGCACATACAGCCGGTACATGCAGTCCATCACCGGGTACTCCTCCCAGCCGGCGGGCACGTCCGGTGGGATCGGCTTCGGAGCGCAGTCCGCCTGGCCGCCGTCCGCATCGGCTCGGGCGTCGGCATCGGCTCGGGCGTCGGCTGGCTCGGGCCGGTCGGCTGGCGACGTGTCACGCCCCGCCTGCCCGGTGTCGCCCCTGTCGCCGCCCTCTGGCACCTCCGCCACCGGCGCGCTGACGCTGTCCGAGCCGCAACCTCGCGCCAGCAGCATCACCACCCCGACGCACCCCAGCCCCGCCAGCCAGGCCCTGGTCCACGCACGAGCTCGCATCACAGACACTCCGAGAGCTCAGGCCACACACCGCCACGCTCGAGCGACTCGACCCGCACCGAGCTGATTCGATTGCCAGCAGCGCGCGTGACGAGCTGGTACCCGCGCCGGTCCACCAGCGGCTGGCTGACCAGCTCCCCCTGCCCGAGTCGAATGCACCCGCCCTTCGCTGTCCCAAGCACGAACGGCGTGGCCTCGAAGCGCACGATCGCATGCTTGTGCAGCCGCCCGCTCGACCCGAACAGCAACACCCGGCCCTCGCGGTCCACACCGAGCCAGTGCCGATCGAACAGCGTGTCCCACGGACCCTTCCACACCACCTCCACGTTGCCCGAAAGCGGATCGATCCGCACCAGCCGGCCCATGCGTCGCCACCCGCGCTCCGCTTGCTCGTCGAGCACCCACAGCATCCCGTCCGACGTCGCCACCGTGGCCGCCAGCACGTGTTCCGGCCTGTACCCACGGGTCTGCACCAGGAACGGATCGCCCCATTGCGGGGCCATCCAGATCTGCCGGGTCCACTGCCCACCAGCGCCCCGACCTCCTACCAGCAGCAGCGCCCCGAGCGTTCGGCTGAACACGGGCACGAACTCCGTCCGGGGCCCGATGCCCGTCAGGTCCCGTGCAACGAACGGCCCCCTCACCTGTTCGACCATCTCGCTTTCCGACGCCAAAGCCAGCCCTTGCGGCGACGCCATCACGAAATCGGTCACCGCCGTGCCGTCGCTGCGCAGCACGAGCGCCTGCACGTGGCGAAACGCCATCCCGGCTTCGATGTCCGGCTCCACCGCCGACACGACCTGAAGCGCGCCGTCGTCGAGCGTGTCGTGGAGCCCCGGGCTGATGAGGCCGCGCACCTGCAGGATGCTGCCGTCCTCGTCGACCGGCCCCCAGCCGTTCGCGCCTTCCATCACCAGGGCCTCGACCGGGCCGTCGACCCACGGCCGCGGCCACCGCTTCCACCATGGCGGCAACACAGGCTCGACAACGCCCTGCTTCCAGTCGGGCAGCCGCAGCGTGACCGACGGACACGAGGCCCCAGCACAGGGCAACGGACAGTCGCTCCAAATCCGCGTCTCCACCGGGTCCGGAGCCATCGGGTCGATGTAGTGCCTGCCTAGCCCTTCTCCCATCGCGTAGCCGTCGCCCAGGTCCGGCGTGAAGTGTACGCCGTTGTCCGGATGCGTCAGCGTGCCCAGCAGATCCCGCGAACGAGCAAGACCTGCCCGCAGCCCGAACACCCCCGATAGCCCCGACGAGACCGTCCACGTCGCGTCGTCCACGTTCAACGGCTTGACCGCCGTGCCCGGATCGTTCAGCCACCCGTCGGCAATCCACCGCGCGCGATCGTCCCAGTAGCTCCAGCTCAGCTCCGGGGGGTTCGACGGATAGTCGTAGTACATGAACGCGCCCGTCGCGCCGACAGCCGGCAGCGTGACATCACGCCATCCGCTCTTAGGCAAGTCCGCTTCGTCGAAATCCACATCGCGCCGCTGGCCCGCACTGACAGAGCATGATCGCCCCATGGCCTGGTCGACCTGACAGAACCGGAACGCGGTGCGCCTCGCCTGCTGCGCCATCGGGGCGCCGTCGATATAGTTGTGCGAGCCGATCACGTCGGGGTCGATGCTCGACTGCACCACGCGAACGGTATCCACCCCACCACACCACCGTGGCTGCCGCTTCAGCAAGACCATCGCCACGTTCGGCGTGGTGGCGCGGGGGCAGGGCACCGGGTCGCATGCGTCTCCGAGCACATCGCCCTGGCGGTCCAGCTCCGCGTCGAGGTTGCAGTTCTCCTGACCCGGATTGCTGACGCCCGGGCAATTGTCCGTCTCGTTGGGCACTCCGTCGCCGTCGATGTCTGGGATCACGCGCGCCAGCCACGTGCCGTTTCCTGCGTCGAACGTCGACGCCGCGACGTTGACGGGCACCCGGCAATGCGGGGTAGGGTGATCGAACCTGCACGCGGCATGATCGGGGCAGTATCCATCGCCGGCGCACGGCTGCGCGCACATGCCAACGAGCACCTGGTTGCCGTCGTAGTCGACACAGATCTGCCCTGCATCGCACGGCTGCAGCGGATTGCAGGCCGTGCCCGGCCACGGCGGATCCCCGCCAAGCGAGTGCACGCCGATGACATACCTGCGCTGCGCCAGATGGGCACTGTCAGGCAGCGATGTCGGCGCCAGCATCGCGCCGTCCACGATCGCGCCCGGACCCACCAACAGCGGTCCGCCCGAGTCGCCATGGCGCGTGTACGCGTCGCGGTGGTCCACCGCCCCCGTCACGACCGCCGGCTGCTGTCCGCCGTCGGTCCGCGTGCCATCACACTTGTCCCACCTCGTCGTGGCATTAAGCCGCCCTGTCACCACCGCCGTGCCGAAGTCTCTGCCTCCCGCCCAACCGTTCGGATCCCAGTTCGTGGACCCACCGCCGTATCCCACCAGCGTGACACGCGGTAAGGTGTCGAGAAACGCATCCAGCCCGGGGAAGCTGTACAGAAACGGCCCATTATACTGCGACGGCGCCTGCGACACGATGACCGGAATCGGATCGATCCCCACCGGCGCGTGCTCCAGGTACAAGAGCGCGACGTCGTGCTCCGTGTGGAAGCCAGCCCCTGCGGTTCGATATCGACCCTCGGGATCGCCGCACGCCGCGATGAGACCGCACGACGGACCCAACGTGGCAAGCGCCGTGTCGTCGGGACACCCGGTCAGCGGCGGCACGGGGTTGGAACACGACGTCACCCGGTTGCCCCATGCGTCCGGATGCACCGCGAACCCGATGGCCCGGATGATCTGCCGATCAGGCGCCAACGGGTCTCCATTCGCATTGGCGAAGGTGACGATGACCTCGTCGGGGAGCACCCCAGGCGCCGGACATCCGGTTCCAAACGGCACGATGCAGTGCGCCGCGGTCAGCACCACACGATCCGCGACCAACGTGGCGGTGCATGGCAGATCGCCCGGCCCGCGCAGCCACGCCACCCCCATCAGGTCCGCTGCGACAGCAGGCCGTCCTCGCTCCAGCGCGCTGCTCGACGACCCCATCCGCCCGTCCGCTGACCTTCCCTCCGGCCCAGGCAACCCATCCCCTCCGCACACCGACAAGACAAGCGCGCAGCTCATCGCCAGGCCCCCAAGCTATTGCCCCATTGTCCATCCCGCAATCTTCATGCTCGGCCTCCTCGATCGAGAACGACGCATCAGCTCGTTGCATCGTGCCCCGGCGTGCTGAAACCGTCAACCAGGATTTTCCAAAACCTGCAACGGCGCGCACCGGCACGGCCCACCTCGCGCCGTATTTCCCGGGCACCCTCGCAAGTGCGGCTGCGGGATTCACTCACGTGGCGCGGCGAGGGACAACAGAAACAGCCCAACAAGCCACCCGATCCCCAGCTTCGAGCGCGACGGGCCAGCCGTGCCGCAGGCACCTCTCGTGCTACTCCGGTCGCTTGGATTTGCGCACCGTTGACGATTGACTCGCGTGGCAACCGCCACCCCCATCCCGCCCGACATGCCCCCAACCTTTGGGGGATTGCCCGCGAGAATCCACCGTAACGGCGAACCGCCACCCCCCACACGGGCGCTCCTGCCCAACGGTTCAACAGCCTCTCCGCCCCCTATTGCGCTAGCTTGAAAACCAGCGTTCGCGCTCCCACCAGGTCGGCGTGGTGCACGTACGGCACGGCCACCGGCACGCCGTCGATCGCGACCGCCACGGGACGCCGGTGGGTTGCCGGGTCCGGTTCGGCCACGATGGTCAGGTCTCCCGAGGGACGGTGCACGACCATCTTGGGATACCGCGGCGCACCGACCAGGTACAAGTCCGTGCCCGCAATCGGGTAGATGCCAGCCGACGCGAACAGCAGCCACGCGGACAGCGTGCCACCGTCGTCGTTGCCAGCGAGGCCGTCGGGCCCGGTGCCGTACATCGTCTCGACGACCCAGTCTACCCAGCGCACGGCTTCCTCGGGCGATTGCCACGCAGCGAACAGCCACGCAGCGTGCAGGTCGGGCTCGTTGCCGTGCCAGTAGTAGCTCCGGTGGTTGAGCACGGGTTGCTCGTCCACGGAGCGATCGAAGAACGTCCGAAGGCGTTCGAGCGCGGCATCACGTCCGCCCAGAGCCTGGGCGAGCCCCTCCGGGTCGTGGGGGACGAGCCACAGGTACTGCCACGCATCGCCCTCCACGTACGGACCTCCGCCTGCCGTCGGAAGCGGCAGCGTGTCCCACGTTCCATCGGCCTTTCGCGGGCGGAAGTAGCCCGACTCGGCGTCGAACAGGTTCGCCCAGAAGCCCGCCTGTCGACCCAGCTCCGCGGCGTCCGAGGACCGCCCGAGGCGCTCGGCCCAGAGCGCCAGCGCATGATCCGCAATCGCATATTCCTGCGTCACCGACACCGACCCGTCGCGGCCATCAGAAGGGACATATCCCAGCCCACGATACTCCAGTATCTCCGGCCGGCCGCCGCAGGTGCCCGACACGGGCCCCAGCGCGGAAGCGCGCGACAGCTCGAACGCGCGGGCCTCGTCCATCGGAACGCCCTTTGCCGCGCTCTCCGCGAGCACAATCTCCCCAGGAGAACCGACCATGGACCCCGCGTCGCCGTGCGCCAGAGGCCAGCGAGGCACCGCGCCGCACCCGTCGGCCATCTCCACCAGCGACGCCGCGAACGAAGGGTTCAGCTCATACTCCTCCAGCAGCAACCAGGGATGCAACGTGCGATAGGTGTCCCAGAGCGAGAAGTCGCTGTACCGCTCTCCCGCTGCCGTCACGACCGTCGCGTCGGGGGCCACCATCGCGCGATCGACGTCGGTCATCAGCGTGGGCATGAGGTGGGCGTGGTACATCGCCGTGCCGAGCATGGTGGCGTCGCGCGCGGATGCACCGTAGACTTCGATGCGTTCGACCGTATCCTTCCAGGCTTGCAAGGCGGAAGCCCGGACGAGGTCGAAGTCGGCGGCGGGGATCTCCGCCTGAAGGTTCGCGCGGGCACCGTCGATGTCCACGAAGCTGATGCCGACGCGCATGAGCACCTGGCGAGTACCGGGAGGGAATCGCAGATACGAGCCGACGGACAACCCGGTAGCGCTGCTGGCGCCGTCGTGAACGCCGGTGTCGTCCCAGGTGCCGACAGCGGCCGGGGCAGGCTCGAAGCGCGCCGTCGCAAAAACGTTCATGCCTCCAAAGCGGTGGCTCATGTCCCCGTTCATGTGTACGGACGCATTCACCACGCCGGACGCGTCGACCTGCACGGCCGGGTCGACGACCTCACCGCTGAGCTTGTGCGTCGGGTCGACGATCACGACGGGGTCGCTGCCGTCGGGGAAGCCGAATCGGAAGATCGCGGCGCGCGCCGACGCCGTTATCTCGACTTGGATGCCGCTGTCGAGCACAACGCTATAGAACCCGGGCGAGGCAGTTTCGCGGGCGTGATCGAAGGCGGTCTGGTAGCCGGATTCCGACGTGCGAGTCTCGTCGAAGCCGTCGACTGGCATGAAGGCGATGGTCCCGTAATCGGGGACGCCGGTGCCATGCATGCGAGTGAGGCTGAAGCCGCGAATGACGTTGTCTTCGTGATAGTAGCCGGAGCAATGGTAGGCTTCGAGGAAGCCGTTTCCAGAGCTGGTGTCGGGGCCGGGGTGGATCATGCCGAAAGGGACGGCGGGTCCGGGATAGGCGGATCCGACACCGAAGCCCACGCCGCCGGTGGCGATGCGCGGGTCGACGGATCCCAGCAGGTCGGCACGGGCAGGTTCGGCGACGGGCTCGGGCGCGAGGGGTTCCAGCGCGCAACCCGTGACACAAGAGGCAACCCAAGCGACGAAGGAGGAGGGAACCTTCCAGCGCATGGGCACCAGCGTAGCGGACCCGCCCATGAGCTGTACAGCCGTCTCCACAACCCGGACCAGGCCCCGCCGGAACAGGTTGACGCCAAGGTCGCGAACCGCCCATGCTCTGGTCCGTCGAACCCCCATCCAAGGTGATCGCATGACCAACCTGACCGAACAGCTTTCGGCACTGCCCCCCGAGCTGCGAGAGCGACTGGCCCGCCACGGCTTCGATGCCTCCTGGCTGCATCGGCTGGCCGAGTCGATGAAAGTCGACCCGGACACGCGCAACCGGTTGCAGGGCGGAGTGACGCCGCCCGAGCCCACCGACATGGACGACGCTCCCACGTCCGGGAGCCAGGCGCACGCGCGATACGAAAAGTTGGGAATGGCCGCGCTCGAGCGTGGCGAGCTGGCGTTCGTCGTGCTCGCAGGGGGCATGGCGACACGCATGGGCGGGCTGGTCAAGGCCCTGGTTCCCGCGGTGGGGGACAAGACGTTCCTCGACCTGCGCCTGGGCGAGAACGACCATTGGAGCAAGCGCGTTGGGCGCCTGGTGCCGCTCTGGCTGATGACCAGCTTTGCGACGGACGAACCGCTCCGGGCAGCGTTGGGACACCGGCTGCGAGGCGACGACATCGCGACGTTCGTTCAGAATCTGTCGGTCCGGCTGGAGAAAGACGGATCCCTGTTTCAAGACGCCAAGGGCCAACCGAGTCTGTATGCACCCGGACATGGCGATCTTCCGGACGCGCTGCGGCGCTCGGGGCTGCTCGAACGCTTCGTGCGCCGAGGCGGAAAGTACCTGTGGGTCGCCAACATCGACAACCTGGGCGCGACCATCGACCCCGCCTTGCTGGGCTGGCACATCGAGCATGGCAAGCCGGTGTCCGTCGAGATCGTCGACAAGGTGGGGAGTGACAAGGGCGGAATCCCGGTGCGTTGGAACGGACGCCCCGTCATTCTCGAAGAGTTCCGCCTGCCCAGGAGCTTCGACCCGGCGTCGGTGCGGGTCTTCAACACCAACACGTTCCTGTTCGACGCCCGGGCGCTCGTGGAGCTGGCGATGGAGTTCACCTGGGTGCAGGTGACCAAGAAGGTCGACGGTCGGGAAGCGGTCCAGTTCGAGCGGCTGATCGGCGAGGTGACCACCCGTCTGGACACCAGGTTCGTGCGCGTGCCGCGATCCGGTGTGTCGTCCCGATTCTTGCCGGTCAAGGACCTGGATGAGCTCGAGAAGCGCAGGGAAGAAATGGCGGCGGTGGCGGCCGCCAGAGGCATGATTGCATGAAACGACGCAATCGGATGGCGGGCTTGCTGGCGCTGGCGGGCGCGGCTGCGATCACGAACGCATGGGCAGAGCCCAGACCGGAGAAGGTTCCGACCCCGGGACGCGCCCTGGCTTCCACACAAGACGGCACGGCGCTGGCCCTCAACCCGGCCAACCTGACCTTCCTCCCCGGCGCCGACTTCCGCTGGCTGTGGGTCCACAAGGGAGACGCCTCGGAATCGTCGGCCCGAGGCCATGCGGTGAGCGTGGCAGGCGCCTTCCCATTCGGTCTGGGGACCGGCGTGCGGCTCGACTTCGTTCGTCCGCCGGGTGGCGCCGTGGCGCCGTTCGACAAGCCGTATGCGTGGTTGACGTGGGGCTTGTCGATGGGCGCCGAGGAGGCCGCGCTGGGCCTGAGCGTGCAGCACATCTACTCGCAGGACCCCCGCGTGGGCGGGCTGACGTCCCTGACCCTGGGATGGACCGGCAGGATCGGTCGACACGGCAGCCTGTCGGCGGTGGCCTATGACCTGAACGCGCCGCATGCGCAATTCCGCGACGCCTACCTCGACCGGAGCTACGCCTTCGGCCTTGCGCTGCGTCCGCTGGGAACCCGCGCGATGGAGCTGGGCCTGGAGGCGCGCTACTACGAAGACGACGCTCGCGTCCCCGGTCGCAGCGAGCACTGGATGCCGCGGGCCACCCTCGGCCTCGATGTCCCGTACGTGGGGACGCTTCGCGGAGATGTGTCGGTCCACGACCCAGGGACAGCGAGCGAGCGGAGCTATGTGGCATCGGCAACGCTCGACTTGCCATTGGGCTACACCACCCTGACCGGCGGCGGAACCTTCGGAACGGCGATCGGCGGGCGAGCCGGCGCGGGGTTCATTTCGGGCATCGCCGTGTCGTCATGGCTCGAACCGGGTCTGCCGATGCCGAAGCATGCGCTGAAGATCCGGATCGAACGGACGCCGGGGGTGCGAGGGCACGTGCACCTGCTACGTGAGCTGTGGGCGCTCGCGCAGGACGACGACGTCAACGCGATCGTATTTCATCTGAAGACGTCCCCCGCTGAATCGCTGGCAGCGGCGGATGAGCTAGACGATGCGGTTCGGCTGCTGCGAGCACACGGCAAGAAGGTGATCTGCCACCTGGAAGACGCGGGCGGGCGGGCGATGCACATGTGCGCGCACGCGGACCGCATCGTGGTCAACCCGGCCGGGGGGATCCGTTTCTCGGGGCTGTCGCTGCAGCACATCTACCTGGCCGGCCTGCTGCAAAAAGTCGGCGTACGCGCCCAGTTCGTGCGCATTGGCGACTACAAGTCCGCCCCCGAGCAGTTCACCAACACCGCGCCGTCCGACGCCTCCTTGCAGGTGACCCGCGAAAACCTGGATCAGATCGAGCGCGATCTGGTGGCCACCATCGCCGACGGACGCAAGGTCGATTTCGCGACCATGAAGCGCACGATCTCCGGCGGCCCCTTCACGGCCCGCGAGGCGCTGCGCGACCACCTGGTCGACGGCTTCGCCTACGACGACGAGCTGCGCACCGTGGCGAGCGAGGTGGTAGGCCACAGCGTTGCCCTGCTCGACGAGCCGCCGCGCAAGGCGCCCCGCAGGTATGGCACCGGCCGCGCCATCGCGCTCGTGTTCGTCGACGGTCACATCGTCGACGGCAAGAGTCAATCAATGCCGCTGCTCGGCGTGAAGACCGCGGGATCGTACACCATCGCGAAAGCGCTCGAGCAGGCACGCAAAGACCCGATGGTGGGCGCCGTGGTCCTGCGCATCGACTCGCCCGGCGGATCCTCGATGGCGGCGGACGTCATGTGGCGCGAGGTGGAGCTGACCGCGCGCGAAAAACCGTTGATCGTGTCCATGGCGGGCGTCGCCGCAAGCGGCGGGTACTACATCGCCGTGCCCGCAAAGCGGATCTACGCTTCACCCTTCACCGTCACCGGCTCGATTGGCATCTTCTACGGCAAAGCCGACGTCGAGCAGCTCTTCCAGAAGCTGGGAATCAGCGTTCACACGGTCAAGTCCGCGCCGCGTGCCGACGCCGAATCGATCTTCCGCCCGTTCACCGACGACGAGGTCCGAGAGCTCGGCGGCAAGGTGAAGCAGTTCTATGACGTATTCATCGATCGCGTCGCGCGAGGTCGACACCGTACCCCCGAGGCGGTGGATGCGGTCGCACGGGGACGGGTCTGGATGGGGCGAGCAGCGCTGGACCATCAGCTCATCGACGAGATCGGTGGACTGCGCCAGGCCATGGCAGAGGCGGAGCGACTGGCAGGGCTCGACGACGAAGCTCCGGTCGTCGAGCTACCGGAGCCCGAGTTCTCCCTTGTCGACGTGCTCCTGGACGCGGGCGGAGCGCGAGCGGACGTCGAGCGCCAGGCGATGCAGAACGTGATTCCGGGGCAGGTGGGCGACGTGCTCCGCGCGGCAGCGCCCTTCGTGCTGTACGAGCCCGACCAGCCCATGGCCCTGAGCGATGTGACCACCGCGCCATGAGCGACGACACGGCTTGCGCGCTGGAGCTCGACTGCGTGCGGGTCGACGCAGGCGGCACCATCGTCTGCGAGAACCTCTCCTTCGCGACACGGGGCGCGCGCGTGGTGATCGCGGGAGAAGGTGCTCGCGGCGTTTCGGCAGCCCTGACGATGTCGGGACAGGTTGTTTCCGGAAGCATGAAGCTCGACGGTTTCGACATCGGCCTGCGCAAGCACGCGGGCCGCGTGGGTATCGCGCCCGCCGACATGCCGCTCATCCCACGGATGACCGTGGCGGAGTACGTGACGACGAGCTTCCGCATGGCTGCGGTACCCGGACGCGACGCGCACCGCGCGGCGCTCGACGCGCTGGCCGAGCTGGGGATCGCCGCGATCGCGGGCAGGAAGACCGAATCCCTCGCGCCCCCCGAGCGACGGGTGGTGCTGCTGGCGCAAGCCGTGGCGCCCGCGGTGCGAACCGTGTTCGTCGAAACCCCGCTGCGTGGGCTTGACGGCTCCGCGGCTGGCTATGTGATGGCCGTCTTGAAGCGAGTCGCCGAACACCGGCGCTGGCTCGCCACGGCGGCCCGCCTGGACGCGAGCACGCCGGAGCGGGAACTGCTTCTGGCCGCGGACCACATCGTCGTGGTCTCGCATCGAGCGCGTCTCTGGGAAGGTTCCCCGGGCGAGCTGATGCGGTCGGCTCGGGTCTATACGGTGGTCGCGCGAGGCGATGTGGCTGCCCTGCGACGCGATCTCGACAAGGCAGGATTCGAGCCGCGGGGAGCATCGAGCCGCTTCTGCGTGGGAGTCCCCGAAGGGCGTTCGCCCGGTGAGGTGGTGGAAATCGCGATGGCCTGCGGCGCTGTCGTCGTCGAGTTGTTGCCCTTGTTGTTCGGATCCGCTCCGGAAGGCTGACCACGCATGCAAGGGGCGGCCCTTTGCATGGCTCGCGTCGAAGGACGATGCAAGCCCCTGGAGTCGTTTGTCGCCTTCAGGCGTTGCGATCCGGCAGCACAGGCGTCGGAGGAACGCGCGCCGGCGACACCGAAGAACCGACGATGCGTCGTGTGGAAAGCCAGCGTTTGTACGCTCCGGCACCTGCGAGCAGCGGTGCCGCCACGACGCATACCGGGCACAAAGCGCCGCCGATCGCGGCAGACAGCACACCCACCACGCTCACGCCCAGGGCTGTCGCGAACAGCGACCGTGCTTGCTCGCGAAGCTGTCGAGCTGCGTCGTCGTCGCTGGTCGGGCGGTCTGCCCGAACGGTTGGTGGAATGGGAAGAGACGGGGACATGCGCCGTTGGAGGCGCTTCGGGACGCCTGGGATTCCACGACGCACGGGCTCAGCCGTCGTCACGTTCGAGCCACACGCGCGGCTCGCCGCCAGGCTGCTCCGGGCGCTCCACGTGCACCACTCGCGGGTGACAACACGTCGGACAATCTTCGATGTAGGTCTGATGCTCGCCGCCTCCGAGGTCGACGGGAACGGGGCCCAGCCGACCGCAGATCGGGCATCGAAGCTGGACGGTATCCAACAGCTTTTCGCGTGCGCGCCTCATGCCTCGATTGTCGTTCCGAGCGGGTGCATGCGCAAGCGGGGCCAGACACCGTGCCGAAAAAACTCTCCCTCGGTACTCGTCCGCCGGCCCGGACCCGACGTGCGCGACCGCGCGTCGAGATAGCTCGCCGCGTTCCGAATCTCGCCCGCCGGCGACGGGTGAAAACGATGTCGCACGGCGGCTGGTTGCGGCTAGACTGGCAGCGTCATGAACGACGTGGCTCGATCTTCTCGTGATGCGGCAACGCTGGCGCGCCAGCCGCGGATCCCACCAGGCCGCCTGGGCGTGCTGTCGCTGCTGGGCGGCGCGTCCGGTGTCGTGCCCCTGCCCTTCCTTCCCTCTCGCATGCAGCAGCGCGTCCGTGGCGCCATCGTGCACGACGTGGCCCAACGCCACGGCCTCGTCGTGACACCGGAGGCACGCCAGATCCTGGCCGAGCCCGATTCGCCCGATCCGCAGCGTGCTCGCATCCGATCCCTCGCCAACTACGTGGCCGGCAGAATCCTCCGCAGGCTCGGGCCGGTCTGGGTGCTGACCCCGGCGCTTGCGGCCATCGAAACCTACGCCCTCGGCCACCTGCTCGATCGCTACCTTGACGGCATGCGCAAGCGAAGCAGCGTGCGTATCGCGGCGTCGGAAGCGCACCTCGTCCGCCGAATGATCGACCGATCGCTCCTGCGCGCCCTTTCGCCCGACCTGCCGGTGCACAACCACGACGCCGGCGAGGCCGCGGTCGAAGACCTCCGAGAGGATTTCACCAGGCTGACCGACGGCGTGCTCCTGTTCACTGCGTCGATCCCCGCCTGGCTGCTTCGGCGCCTCGACGCGGCCTTCGACCTGATCGCAAGCGAAACACCGGACCTCGACGAGGAGCGCTGACACGGCGTCATGAGCATCGTAGTGGTGGCCGCCGTCATCGTGGAGGACGGCCGGGTGCTGGTGACACAGCGCCCCGCTGGAACGCACCTCGCTGGCATGTGGGAGTTTCCCGGCGGCAAGGTGGAGGCCGACGAGGACCCTCGCGATGCCCTCGAACGCGAGCTGCGGGAAGAGCTGGGCATCGAAGCTGCCGCAGGCGAGATCGTCGACGTCACCTTTCATCGGTATCCGGCCAAGAGCGTGCTGATCCTTTTTTTCGAAGCGCGCAGAAAGGCGTTCTCACCGCCACCAGGTCGTATCGGCGTGGCCGATCTTGCGTGGCAATCCGCGGATGAGCTGCATGACGAACGATTCCCCCCGGCCGACGTCAAGATCCTCGGCAAGGTGCGAGCCATGCTGCGCAACGTGCCAAAGCCCGGCATGCCCGCACCACGGTGACGCGTCCAGGGAGACCGAAACGCAGCGTGCAATGCAGGCAAGAACGAGGCTCTTGCGAATTCCGTCAAGACAGTCCAGTCTGCGGGCGTCAGGAGGTTCCCATGAGGTTCCCAGATTCCCATGTTACCCTTCGTGGCATTGCCGCCTCGATGCTGGCGGCGTCGTTGCTGTTCGGCACGACGGGGTGCTACAAGGCCACGTTCATCAATCCCGCCGTAGTGCCTGGCGAAACCCATGAAGAGTGGACCGACTTCTTCATCGTGGGCCTCGTCGGCAAAGAGGAATTCGACGTTCGAGAGTTCTGCCCTGGCGAGGCCGCGAAGGTGGCCACGGGCGGCAACTTCCTGACCGGGCTGGTCACGGTCGTCACGTTGGGCATCTATGCGCCGCGCAAGGTCTATGTCACATGCGCGGCAGGGCCTGCGGTCGTGCCCGGCGCCATGCCAACGGCCTTGCCGCCCGGATTTGCGCCTCAGCCCACCATGCCCGCCTCGCCCCCCGCCGCCACGCCGCCAGGGCAACCTGCCAACCCGCCGCCGCTTCCGGCACCCGCCGCAAGCCCCGGAGGTGCCCCATGAAGCGTCTCGCTATCGCCTTGATCTCCCTCGTAGCCATCACCGCCACGGCAGGCTGCTACACCACCACCATCCGATCGGGCAGGCCGGTCAATCCCCAACCCGTGCTCCAACGCCGCGGCGCGGAGGTCGTCGAGTACGACGGCAAGTGGCACCACGGCTTCATCGCGGGCATCGTCGAAGTCGGAGGCAACTACAACCTGGATGACATCTGCCCGAACGGCTGGGCCGAGATCCAGACCGAAACATCGTTCCTGAATGTCGTGGTCACGGGCGCCACGTTTGGCATCTACACGCCCCAGAGTGTGACCATCAAGTGCTCGGCAAACGCGGCCCCGCAGCTTCAGCCGCCCCCCCTGCCCGTGAACGTGAACCCTGGCGCGCCGGGCTCTCTTCCACCTCCGCCGCCACCGCCCCCGCCGCTGCCGTCCTATCAGCCTCCCCCCGTACCACCCACCTGACCGACCTCCGTCGGACGCTGGCACGCCGCGGGCGCCACGCCTCGACGGCCAGGCCAAACGGCGCCGTGCGCAGTGTCGATTTCGATTCGATTGCGGAAAGGCGCGAGGAAGGGGATCCGGCGTGCGTATCAGCGCGTTTGCCACGAACCGCCGTTCCAGCCGAGCTTGACCTTCTCGCCGTTGGACGGCACGGCCACGTCGGCGGACACCACGACCGGAGCCTTGGCCGGGTCGGTGGCGGAGATGGCGAACACACGGACCCGAGTCGGCGCCGCCGGCGGGAGCTGCTTGGGCGCAGACAGCTCGAGGGTCACCGGGCCGGTGTCGTCCGGATCCAGGTAGAAGCGGGTCAGCCCCAGGTCCGCGGCCATGGCATCGGGCTCACGCTCCTCTCTGGCCGTGTCGGGCCCGCGCACCAGCTTCGCCTCGACACGCGCCACAGACGCGGGCGTACGGACCAGGAGCACGGTGCCGCGGGGCGCACGCGGCAACTCCAGCGCCCGGCGTTCGATTTCCGCACGTTCCGTCGGGCTGCCCTCTCGAGGCGTCAAGAGCATCACCGCCGCCACGTCCGATGCCAGGTCGTGGAAGCGTTCCCGGTCGCTGCGCCCACCCGACTGCGTCAGGCGCGAGAGCATGCGGGCCGCGATGTCGACACGCCCCGCGCCCTCGTGCGCGAGCGCAACGCGCATGGTCACCGCGGGCTCGCCAGCCATCTGGCGCTCCAGCGGCGCGATCACCGCGCCTGCCGCGTCGTACCAGCCTTCGTTGCGCAGCCGGTCGGCCACGTAGGCCCGCGCCCAGGGATCGAAAGGAGCACGCTCGATGACCTCCAAGAAGCCCCGCCGCGCTTCGTCGTCGTCTCCCGCTCGCCGCAAGGCGGACGCGCATTCCGCCAGCAGGCTCGCGTCCGCGTAGGGATCTCTGCGAAGCACCGCCGCCTGCTGCCGAAGCACCTCCTTGTCCCCCTTGGCCTCGAGCAAGCGCACGAGCTGCCGGCGAAGCCGCACGTCGTGGGGCGCCAACCCCAGGAAACGACGCACCACGGCGAGTCGCTGATCGTCGTTGGCCGCCGCCAGATACGCCTTCTCGAAGACCTTGAGGGGATAGGTTTCGTGGCGCAGCAGTGCGGCCCGGATGCGCCGGACCTCTTCCGGGTCGCGCGCCCGTTTGATCGCCTCCTGGCGCAGGAACGACGCGGCGTCCGATTCACCGGCAGCCTCCAGCTCCCCGGCCAGATCCACCCGGTCGAGCCCCTGCACCCGGTCCAGCACGAGCTCGAGCATCGCTCGGCGCGCCGACCAGCTCGCCAGCTCGCAGCTCCGCTTGGCATCCAGGTACACGTCGGACGCCTTGCCCTCGCGCAGGCGAGCGAGCCACACGCCGCGGCGTAGCGGCACGGGAAGCTGGGAGGTGGCCGAGCACTTCGTGCGAAGCGGCGATCGCCCGGGAGGCACCACCACCGTGTAGGCGATGTCCACGGTGCCCGCAATCCCCGTCGCAGGGAACGACAACCCGTCCACCACCGCGGTCACGCACCGGAACAACGCATCATCCTGGACGGTCGGCGCGCCGTCGACACGCACCTCTCCCACGCGTCCCTCCCCGTCGAGCTTGAACCTCATCGAGAGCGTTCCGGTCAGGTCCGGACGCAACGCTGCCCTCGAATCCCGGCACGCCCGGACCGACGCCGCCGAATCGTCGAGCACGCGTTCGGCAGCCGCCTTGAGCGCTTTTTTCAAGGCATCGTCACCATCGCCGGCCAGATCGGCCCGATCGTCACCGAAGTCCAGCAACGCAGCGCCCGGCACGGGCGGTGACGCCAGATCGGCAGAGAACGCTCGTTCCCCATTCGAAGAAAGATCGAGCACGCGCGTTTCCAATTCCGAGGGAGAATAGGCATTCCCCGGTTCCGAGCCCAGCACCCAGGCGGTCCACGGCGTCAGCAAGCCCGTCCGCAGGGCCACGTCCACCACGGCTTCCCGCCCGGCGCCGCGCATGACCAGTTCCTCGGCCCTTGCCGCAGCCCATCGCCTCGCCACGTCGGCGTCGCAGACGCTCGCCTCACGGCTGACCGACAGGCTCTGCTCCTGCGGCCCGCTGGCATCCCGCCACCGCAGCGTCACCTGCCTCGGCGCCATACCGCGGAGCCTGCCCACGGCGAAAACGGTATCGCCCGCCCGCACGCTCCTCGGCTCGAGGGGATAGACCTGTTCGACTTCTGGCCCGAGCGCGATCTCCACCCCTGCGATCATGGGCTGGAGCGCATCGGACACGAGCGCGGCGGCCTGCGATGCCGCGTCCATCCTGTCGCCGACCTCCAGCACGGGGCCGGAGCCGCGCACGAGCGCAGCCAGGCCGAAACGATTGGAAACCGGACCGACCGCCACGGCGCCGAGCCTGGGCATGGGACGGGTGCGACGCGCCAGGCGTGCCCGGATGTCGCTGACCTTGGCGTCACCGACGGTGGGCCAGCCATCTCCCACGTAGACCACCATCGCCGTGGGACTGTCTTTCTCGAAGACGTCGGCGCCTGCTTCGATCGCGCGCCCGAGGTCGGTCGCGCCGGCCGGGCCGAGGCTCCCCAGGGCGTCGACAATCGCTTTGCGGCGCGCCTCGTCGAGCGGTCCGAGCCTGGCAGGCCCCACGGGACGGGCGGTCTCGTCGGCCTGCAGCACCACGAGCTCATCACGCGGACCCAGCAATCCCAAGAGTGCCTCCACGAACGCGCGCTCGACGTCGAGCAGCTCCGCATCGACGCTGGCCGAGGTATCGAGCACGATCACGAGCGATACGCCCGATTCAGCCTGCCACGATGGCGCCTCTGCGCGAACGAGAAGGTAGTCGCCGGCGTCGTCTCCCCCGCCGGCGGGCGCGATGTACATGCGAGCAGGCGTGCGCGGCGGCGCCACTTCTAGCTCGGTGACCAGGTCCGCGGTCGGATGGTAATCGGACTTGCGTAGCTGCACCTCGGCGCCCGTGATGCTGGCCCCCTGCCCGGGCCATATCGCGGCCGGCTGGACCGCATTCATGTCAAGCTTCGCCCAGAACTCGCCAAGGACGGGCGGCGCTGCCTCCCCAGCAAGGGGAAACCGGTACGACAGAGTTCGGCCCTTCCGCCCGCGGTCCTCCAGAGCAAGCCACTCCACATAGCGCGTCACCAGCGTCACCAGCGCGCCAGGCCGGATGGACGGCACCGTGCCGCGTATCCAGCCGTCACCGGCCCACTCGAGCATGGCTGTGGCAGCCGGACTGCCAGCCCCTTCCCTTCGGGCCATGCGAAGGCGCGTCTCCACCGGCTCCGTGCCGTTGCCCACGGCAAACCCCGACACCATGGCGTCCCGCGGGATAGCCATCCGAAAGTCGCCATCGACCTCCTTGTCGCCAGCATGGAAAAACGTCGTGGTCACCACGGTTTCGACGGATTCGCCGACGAACCTGGCTTCGACATACTCGGAACGAAGCGTCAAGGGCGAGCCGACCTCGGCTGCTCGTGCGCCCTTTTCGCGTCCCCACAGCTCGCCCACGGCTCGTGCCGGCTTGCCGCTCGCCCCCCAGGGGACCGCTAGCCCACCGGTCCAATCCTGGAACGAACGTTCCGGCGCCACCTTCACCTCCGTGCCCGCAATGCTCGCCGACTCGCCCGTCCGCACCGTCGCATCCTTGCCCCCGACCCGCACCGCCACCTCACCCGATGCCGCGTAGACGACCGTCCTTCCACCATCCTCGGGCACACGCCGGATCGCTGCGTTCGCGCCGGCAATGACCACCACCGCCTCCCCCACCGTCACCTCGGTCCGCGCCCCCTCGCCTCCCATCACGAACAGCTTGCCCCGATCCAGCGTGGCCTTGCCCGCCGACAGACGCACCTTCGTGCTGCCCGCAACCACCATCATCGTGCCGTCATCGAGGCGAATACGCGCACGACCGTCGTCCGCGGTCTCCACCTCTCCGCCGTCGGCTACCCGCTGCAGCTTGCGCACCGGCGCACCGGCGACGGTCACCCCTGCATGCACGGGCTGTACATCGGCCACGGTCGGGCCGGAAACCACCTTGCCTCCGCATGCCGACAACGCAAACGCCAGCAGCAGCAGCACGCCGGCGATCCCCGCGACCCACCTCGATGCAGCGTCATGCCGGAAGGCGATCATGGCTTCACCTCCTTACCGGCTACGTTGTAATGCAGCACGGGAGAACCTCCCTTGGCGAACCTCACCGGTATCACGACCACCTTCTCTTCCGCCCCGCCTTCGTCAAAGATCACCGTCAGCATCGCTTCGGCGCCCAATCTCGCGGCGTGCTCGACCTCCGACGGCTCCACCCTGACCTCCACCGCGGCGTCGGGCTTCAGCGGTAGAATGACCTGCGCCACGCCGAGGGTCGCATCCCCTTCGGGGGCAGGCATCATCCCCCCCGCAGCGTTGCTCCAGAGCGTCGGGTGCAGCTCCGGGTGCGACCATATCAGCACCACACGCGCGCTCGCAGGCGATCGGTCGTCCTTCGCCATCAACCGTGCGCTCCTCGCCAGCAAAGAATCGACCTCGTCGCGCTTTTCTTCCTTGCGGGCCGCCTCGCGGCCCCAGGCGAGGAACGCGGCTGCCATCGCGCGTGCCGTCCTGCCCAGCCCCCGAAGCTCGTCGGGAGCGCCCGCGTCGCTCAGCTTCTCCAGCCAGCGCACCGATTCTTCGAGCTTGCCCAGCCCTTCCGCAGACGCCGCAAGAAGAAGCTGCGTGCTCGTGTCGTCCGGCGACAGCCTGGCAAGCGTCTCGTACTGACGAGCCGCATCTTCGTACCAGCCGTGCGCACGCAGCAGATCCCCAAGGCGACGACGCGCGATCGGGTCCTCCGGGGCGTACTCGACGATCTCGCCGAAGGCACGTTGCGCCTCGGCCTGGTCCAACGCCGCCAGTGCCTTGTCGGAACAGCGGGCCGCGATGCGCAAGTACAGCTCTCCAAGCTCGGCTCGCACGTGCGCGTCCGCATCCGGGCGTGCCCGCAGCCTGCGCGCCAGATCCCGCGCACCAGCATCGTCGCCCGCGTCCTCCAGTGCCTCCCCGAGCCGCAGCGCCAGCCCGAAATCGTCGGGCCACTGCGACACCAGCGCCCTCAGCTTCTTGACTCGCTCCGACGGCTCCTTCGTGTCCCGAAGCAGCTTCTCCAGCGCGCCCGGATCCATTTGCTTGAGCCCCAGCGCATCGTGCAACTCCCGCATCTCCTTGGCGCCCCGTACCCGTGTCATGATACCGCGGTACAGGGCGTCTGCAGCCGTCGGATAGGCATGCATCAACCGCCAAAGCTCCACCCGCGACCTGGTCGTCGGAATGGCATCGAGCATCAACGACAGAAGCCGCAACCGCTCGCGCCAGGTCGGCGCCTCGCAGCGGGCAATCGCGTTGGCGTACTCCTGAGCCACCACGGCAGGGTTGCCGCCGCACTTGCCCAGCAGCTCCCGCCAGACGCCGACTCGCTCCTCGAGCGGGAGAGACGACGACGCCGAGCAACCGATCGGAGCGTGAGGGAGCGGCTCGATCACCACATGCACACGGATCCCTTTGGACCCTGCGTCGATCTTGGCCTTCTCGCCGGACTCGATGCCGCCCTTGCCGGTGTCCTTGTCCGTGGCGCCTGCATCGCCGTCGCCCGGTGACAACAGGAGCGGAAACACCACGGCGACGCGTCCCCCTTCCGGTTGGGGGAACGACAGGCCGCGGAAGGCGCCAACCACGCATTGCACGACGGCGCCGTCGGGCAGGTCGGATCCGGCATTGGCGGCGCCGCCGACGCTTCCGTCCGTTCCGATGACGAAGCGGACCGTCACGCGGCCTTGCAGGTTGGGGTTGTTGCGCAGCCCGCCTTCGTAGCACATGCGGAACCGCCCGAAGTTCTGACGTACGATCCGCTGCACGACCTCGGCGGGCAGAGGACCGCTGACGGTCGTGGTGCCCGGGCGAATCCGGGGTGACGTGCTCCGGTGGGAGCCGCCGAGACGCCCACCCCCAGACCCGAATCCCTGCCCCGTGCCGGTCCCCGCGCCGTGGCCGGTCGTGCCCAACGTGCCTAGACCTCCTCCGCCTCCGCCGATTCCAGACAGCCCCAGGCCGCCCCCACCGAACGAATCCGCTACGTCGTCACCACGCATGTTGCGGCGTGCGTCGAGCGGTTCACTCCCGAGCGACTCGTCGCGCGCCTCGCCGGTCTCTTTGCTCGCAACCTCGTTGTCAGGCTCGGCCGCGGCCTTGGCCCGTGCGCCCCCTCCCTTGGCAGGCCCGGCCGAAGGCTTGTCTTTGCCCTCGGCGACCTGGTCGTCCTTCGACGGCGCCTGCGGTATCGCCGCGACGGGCACATCCGCCGGTGGGGCCTGCTCGGCCGCTTCCGCCGGGCTTCCCTCATCCGACCTCGACGCCAGCTTGCTGCACCCGGCCATCCCCAGCATCGTCGGCGTGGCTCCGAAGGCGACCTGCGACGCCGCACCGTTCTGGATCGACGCCTTCAACCGTCGCCGTTTCCGCTCGAGCTCCTCGCGCTCCTCCGGCGACATCTCCCGCTTGGTGGGGACGTAGAGCGATGTAAAGGGCGTGATGATTCCGGACCGCACGCCCAAATCCACCAGCGCGGCTCGTCCCGTCCCTTCGTCCAGCATCTGGGCAAGGCGTTGGCCTGCCCAGCGGAGCCGCAGGTCCCCGTCGTCGGTGATGCGTCGGAGCTCGACTGGGATCTCGCGGGTGCCCGCGGGGGTCGTGAGCTTGACTCGCGTGGGGAGCGTGCCCGATGCGCGCCCGACGAGCAGCGCGGTTTCCCCCGCGACGAGGGTATCCAGATCGCGCGGGAAGATCCGCTCGACCGAGGTTCCGAGGTCCACGCCGACACCGAGCCAGGCGGGCCGCTCGGCCATCTCGAGCAGGTGCAAGGCCACCCTCGCCGCGCTCGCTGCGTCGGTCACACGCTCCGCGAAGCCGCCGCGAGACACCCCCTGCAGCACGCCCATGTCGGCGTCTTCGCCAACACCCAGCGAAAAAACGCGCACGGGCCGGGGCAGCTTCGCCAGTCGAGCGCGCAGGTCGGCCACGGCCAGCTCCCCCACGGTGGGCCTGCCGTCACCAACATACACAATCGCGCCTCGCCGCGCCGGATCGAGCTGCGCCGCGGCTTGCGCAATCATCCCGCCCAGGTCGGTGGCGCCCCCACGATCGATCGACGCGAGGCCGATGGCGACCGCTTGCCTCCCGGCGTCGTCGAGCTTCTTCAGCGACGTCCAACCGGGCGCGACAGGGCGCAGGGAAACGTCGCCAGCCCAGACCAGCGCGCGGTCGTCGCTCCCCAGGTGAGCCAGCACGGCCCCCACCGCGGCGCGCGCCACCGCAAGCGACGACGCCTCCGTCGCGGCCGACGTATCGACGATGAGGATCAGGTCGAGGCCGCCGGCGAGGGTGGGCATGTCATCGGCGCGAACCGGGACGAACACGTAGTCTGCCTCGCTTCTCGCACGTTCGCGCGCCTGGGCACGCTCGGAGGGCAAGAGCAGCTCGTCCGCGATCCCATGCGGTGCGACTGCGCCACGCAACCCTGTCAGCCCGTCGTCATACAGTTCCAGCGCGAGATCGGCGCGGGGAATCAGGTCGTGCTCGCGAACCACCACCGAGCCGCCGTCCACCACGCCATGCATCCCGGTGCGGACTTCCTTGGCGCCGGCGCGGCGCAGGTCGAACTCCGCTCGGAAAAACTCGATGCGGGGCAGAGACTCTTCAGGACCTTCCGCCGCCATGGGGAACACGTACAGCCGTCGCGCCCCCCGTGGACCGGTCCTCGGCAGCCACTCAGAATAGCGCACCACGACGCGTCGCCCCTGGCCGGGCAGGATGGGATACAGCCTGGCCTTGTAAACTCCCGGCGAGTCCCACTCGAGCAAGGCCGGATCCTCGCGCGAACCTTCATACACGTTCTTCTGGTACTGCGCCGCAGCCTGGGCCTTCTCCTTCACGCGGCCCCACACCAGCACCCCCTCCCGGTCCACCCCAAACCGCGTGAGCACCGCGTTCTGCGGCGTGCGGAACAAGTACATGCCCTCCACTGTCTCCGACGTTCCGTTGAAGAACACCTGGTCGACCTCGGTGACCGCCAGGTCGCCGTCGACAGTCACGCGCACATCCATCCGTTGGATCGACAACGGCAGACGCGGGAGGCCAGCCGCGCCAGGACGTCGCGCTCCGACCATGCCGACACCGAAGGGCGGCGGCTCGGCGCTTCGATCCGTGGTCGCCAGACCGCCGGTCCAGTCGATCCAGGCCACGGCCGGCCGTACCGCGGACCTGATTGCCCCGACCGCTCCCTCGAGCCGCATCTGCTCCCCGGGTCCCGCGTGCGCGCCTGCGTCCGTGCGCACTTCCCCGGTCAACACGTACACCTCCGTCCCAGCTCCCTGGTCCGCCACCTCCAGGCTCGCTCGAACCCGCGCCAGGCTCAGCTCGCCCTGTGGCGTCGTCACCTGGGTCGGCCGCTCTCCCGGCGAGTCCACGAACAATCGCCCCTGCTGCACCTCGATGTCGTCCTTGCCGAACGTCACCCTGGCCGGCCCCCGGATGAGCAGCGTCGTCCCTCCGTCTGGGCGCAACCACGCTAGACCGCCTGCGGGAACCTGGATCTGCGCGCCGTCGACCAGACGTTCGCGCGGGTACAACCCGCGCGGGGACTGCCCCGGCTCGGCGACGCGCACGTCGCCGCGGACGGCGCGGAGCTCGCCGAAGGTCTGGAAGCGGGGTGCGAGCACATGCTTCGGTCCGCAGGCGACGGACAGGAACAACGCGAAGAGCGTCACGATGAATCCGGGCCACAGGGCCCATCTGCTAACTGTCATGGCATGTCCCCTCTGCGAATTGGACAAATCTAACGCGATCATGGCCGGTCGGACAGGGGTGATTGGGGGTTGTTCCCGCGCGCTTCGCCCGTGCAGGACACGCGCCCTGCGTTCGGCCTTGGGTGCGACGACGTCCAGAGCGTCCAACTTGGTAAGGCGCCTTGCGCGTCGCACCGCGATCCTGCCCTTTGCCTGCACGCCCCGCGACCTGACGGGCCGTGGCCGAGGAACCACCCGCCATGGAAGGTCCGGCAGGCTTGGCCGCCGGGCAGCCCTCCTCGGCCAGCCCCACCGGTGCCCGGATCCCCTGAAGAACAAGGCTTGTTCGACAACACCTTCGCCCTCTGCGCGCGATAGGTCGGTCAGCCAGGAACAGCGGGTAGTCGAACGTCGATCAAGACCATCGCAACCGCGGAACAGACTTGCCGACTTGGGATCACGACCCATCCGGTCGTTGCGTGGCGCGCTCGATTGGATGATTCGGCGTCCGCGATCGCGGCTCCGGGCGTTGCGGCGGTGGACATGAGCCGCCCCGACGGGGGCGCCGCCCCCACAGCCGTCGTTGCTCCGGATCTGCCTGGCCGGGCAAGTGCCGAACGCTCACCGCACCCGCGCCGCGCCCCCCTACTTTCGCGTGATCCACCCCTCTTGCGTCAGCAACTCCGCCGTGAGCACCGCACCGCCTGCCGCCCCCCTCACCGTGTTGTGCGACAGCGCCACGAAGCGCCAATCGAAGATCGCATCCGGCCGGAGCCGCCCGATCGCCACTCCCATTCCACCGCCCAGGTCCCGGTCGAGCCTCGTCTGGGGACGCGACTCCTCCTCAAAATAGGTGAGAAACGGCCTGGGCGCGCTCGGCAGCCCCAGCTCCTGCGGCCGCCCCGAATACGCACGCCATAGCGCGATAATCTCTTCGCGCGACGACTTCTTCGCCAGCGACAAGAACACCGCCGCCATGTGACCGTCCGTCGTCGGCACCCGGAGACACTGCGCGCTGATGACCGGCGCGCTCGCTGGTACGATCCGGCCGCCCTCCAGATGCCCCCAGATCTTCAGCGGCTCCTGCTCCGACTTCTCCTCCTCACCCTTGATGAACGGAATGACGTTGTCCGACATCTCCGGCCACGTCTCGAACGTCTTGCCCGCCCCGCTGATTGCCTGATAGGTACAGACCGCGATCCGCGTGGGCCCCAACCCCATCAGCGGGTGAATCGCTGGCACGTAGCTCTGTAGCGAGCAGTTCGGCTTCACCGCGATGAACCCTCGCGCCACCCCGAGACGCCGACGCTGCGCCTCGATCACGCATGCGTGGTCCGGATTGATCTCCGGCACCATCATCGGCACGTCGGGCGTCGCCCGATGCGCCGAGTTGTTCGATACCACCGGCGTCTCCGCCCGCGCATACGCTTCCTCCAGCCGCGCCGTCTCCTCCTTCGGCATGTCCACCGCGCAGAACACGAAGTCCACCTCCGACGCCACCGCGGCCACGTCGGACGCGTCCACGACCGTGAGCGACGCAGCGCGCGACGGCATCGCGGTTCTCAGCGCCCACCTGCCGGCCACCGCACGCTCGTAGCTCTGCCCTGCGGAACGGCTGCTGGCCCCCACGAGCGTCAGCTCGAACCACGGATGGCCATCGAGCAATGACACGAACCGCTGTCCCACCATGCCCGTCGCTCCCAGCACGCCAACCCGAAACTTCCGTTCTCTCATCACGAACTCCTCCGAGTCGCGCGGAGGCTAGCACGGCCCGCCGGCCCAGGCACAACGCACGCCTGCCTCCCAACCGTCGCGCCTGTGCCTGGCTGTGCCAGACGCTCGCCACAGACCCAGGGCTGCCACGCGCAACCTTCGGTTTTGCCTGCTTTTCTGTGTTGGCCTGATCCGTGCTTACTCCCTATTGGAGGTTTCTCATGACACAGCTCCGTTCCGCACTCGTCGCGCTGCTGGCTTGCGCTGTCGCCACGCTCAACTCCTGCTCCGGCGACCCGCCCACCGGCGGTGGCGATAGCCCCCCACTCGTGCTCCGCCCTGCGGCCGCCGCCCTGTGCACAGGCGCCGGGGACCGGGAGCCTGACGCCGGGCCGGCCGGGTCGGGCGGGTCGAGCAATCCCGGTGCAGGCGGGCACAACCCAGCAACCGGCGGCGCCGCGGGCTCCGGCGCTGGAGGCCAGCATGCCGGGGGCTCCGGCGGCGGATCCTCGACAGGAGGGGCAGGCGGCTCGTACGGTGGGGGCCTTGGAGGCGGGCCCGTAGCCGACGCCTCCGCGACCGTGGACGCCGCACCGGAAGCCTCCACGGATCCCCTCGACGCGGGTGCCTGCGCCGCCGACGCCGACGCTGCCGACGGATGCCCCGAAACGGACGGCAGCGGGAGCCTCCCCGACGTTCTGCCGCCGCCCCCTCCCATGAAAACCGCGTCGTTGCCGGCTTGCGACGGAGTCGACCTGACCCGGCCGGCGACGTACTACCTCTCTGCCGACGACTCCAACTCCATGGCTTCGCCGGTGATCGTGCGCTCGCTGATCCGCGCGGGAGCGGCCACGGTCAATCCCAGGATCGTGCGTACGTATGAGTTCCTCAACTACTATCGTTTCGCGTTCGAGCGCGCGCCGGCAGGTCAGCTCGCCATCCGATCCCAGCTCGGCTCGTGCGATCTGACAGGGGATCTGGCCCTCCAGATTGCCATTCAGTCCGAGCCTGCCCCGCAATCCCGGCCACCCATGCACTTCGTGCTGGTGCTCGACACCTCGGGATCCATGGAGGGCACCCCCCTCGCCCTCGAGCGCGCGGCCGTCGAGGCGCTCGCCGCCTCGATGCAGCAAGGCGACCTCGTCAGCGCCGTGACCTGGAACGTGGACCAGATTCCGGTGCTCGAAGCGCACGAAGTCACCGGCCCGAACGACCCCGCCCTCATCGAAGTCGCGCAGTCCTTGACCGCCAACGGCGGAACCGACCTGCACAGCGGGCTCATGCTAGGCTACCAGCTCGCCAACAGCCACCGCAAAGCAGGACGGCTGCGCCGGGTCATCCTCATCAGCGACGGCCGGGCGAACGTGGGGATCACGGACGAAAACCTCATTGGCGCGGAAGCGGAAGATGCGGACGGAGAGGGCACGTACCTGGTGGGCGTGGGCGTCGGAGACGGCGTCAACGACACGCTCATGGACAGGGTGACGGACGCGGGCCGGGGCGCCTACATCTTCCTCGATTCGCCCGAGGAAGCGCGGCGCATCTTCGTCGACCGCTTCGCCGAGTCCGTCCTGGTGGCCGCGAGAGACGTGAAGATAGAACTCACGATCCCTCCCTACTTCGGTATCGCACGGTTCTACGGGGAGCAGTATTCGCCGGACCCCGCGAAGGTCCGGCCGCAGCACATGGCACCCGACGACTCCATGGTTCTGTATCAGATCCTCCGCCCCTGCGATCGCTCCCTGCCCAAGCCCTCCGACCCCTACCGCGTTCGCGTCACCTGGAAGGATCCGCAAACCGGCTTGCCGAGGGAAACCTCCCAGGAAACCGTTCTTGGCGCGCTCGACACCGACGACGGCAACCTCTCGAAGGCGGCGGCGATCGTGGCCTACGCCGAGGCGCTCAAGCACCTGCGCGATCAGGCGTTCGCCGACCGTGTCGCCTCCCTTCAGCAGGTTCTCGCCACGGTGCGGAACGCCAACCCCGGCGGCGACGCCGATCTGCAGGAGATCGAAAGCTTGATTCAAAAGCTCGTGGACAACCAGCCCACCAGCACCTCCGGCTGGTGAGCCTCGCTGGCGTTCCACCACCGCCACGGTGCATTCATGTCCCCGCGGGCGACCGCCACGTCGGCGGCTCGGTGCGAAATGCCTCCCCCGCCCCGGCCCGGTCCGACAAGCACCTCGCCAGGTGCTCCCTCATCGAGTCGCGCCGGCGCTCTGTCCGATCGCGTCCTGAGATGCTCTCCACGATCTCGATCGACGACTCGAACGCTGGCCCGGTCCGGGGCTCCGGCCGCGCGCTCCCAGACGTCGATTCACCTTCCGGCGGTGCCAAGGTCGGCGCACAGCCCGGGCCGTCGCCCGTCGCAGGCTCGGAGGCCGAAGGGTGGGTCATGCTCGTGTACCGATCGTGCATCTGGGATCCTCCGGCGGTCGTGGCGTCGGCTCGCCTTCACACCTGCCCGTTCCTTCACCAAGAACGGCCACCCCGGGGAAGACTTGAGCCAGATCGGGAATTTTTTGATTGCACTCGGCGACATGCCCGTGGCTTGCCAACGCAGACCGTCAGCAACGCGCCCCGGATAGGCTCGTTCCACCGGCCAGCGGCAGGAAGCGCACGGCTTGGAGCGGGCGTGCGTGCCAGTGCAGCGAGCGCGGGCCTAGGAACAGGACCCGTTGCCCCTGTTGGGGACGTGGCATCCTCCTCGGGAAGGCACCTTGGACCTCGGCCTTGCGCTCTTGACCACTGACCTGTGCTCCGACGATTGGGCAACCTGTCCTTGCCCAGTGCAGCGCGTCGGGGTATCACCGCCTTTGTTCGATTCACCACTTCTTGTCGATCCCATGCGCTTGCACGTCCTCCCCATCCTCGGCCTCGCCGCTTGCTCCTCCCCGCTCGCCAGCCCTTCCGCCTCGCCGACGGCTGACGCTTCGGCCGGCGATGCTTCCACCGACCTCTCCGCGTCGGACCAGACCGCGACCGATGCACCCATGACCGACGCAGCACTGCCGGACGCGCCCGCCGCCGACGCCCCCGAGGAGCCCGCTCCCACCTGGCCCGATCCCCACTGCCTCCCGGTCCTTGCCGGCCACAATGCGGACGATCCGTCGCGCATCAACGTCGTTCTATTGTACGCCGGTTTCGATGCCCCCGACACGCCCATGCATGTGCCCCACCTGTTCGAAGGGCTCGTCGGTGGCACGACGGACAACTCCTATTCATTCGATCCCCAACTTGCCCCTCTCTACGCGGTAGAAGGTCTCGCAGGCATCGAGCCATTCTCGTCCAACTTCGACCGCTTCAACTTCTGGTATGTCGACCTTCCGCTCTACGGCTCCGGCGACCTTTGTCCCTGGCTCGACCTGCCCCCGGACACGACCTGCGCAGGCAATGTGCTCACCACCGTGGACAAGGACGGCAACCTCATCGACACCGTGCTGTCCCCCGAGGATGTCGTCCCCCTGTCCGCCGCCGGAAAGGCTTGCGACCTGCCCAACCGATACGTCGCCGTCGTGTACGCCCCCACGAACGTCATGAACGAGTCGACCTTCCCCAGGCCCGGCAACTATGCGGTATTCGGATCCTATGCCCAGCAAGTGCTGATGTTCGGCGCCACCACCTCGATCAACCTGCTCTTCGAGGGCTTCGTGCATGAGTTCGTGCATGCCGTCGGCCAGGTGTGGGACGAGAAAGGCGACCACTCGTCGTCCGCCGACTATCCCGGCACCATCTTCGGCCCCAACTGTTTCTCGAAAGGGCCGTCCGAACCGATGACCCCCGCCCAGTGCGCCGCCTCCCCCGACCTGCCCTGGCATGACCTCATCGGCAACGGCTGCGGACAGGACGGCGTCGTGGATTGCCCCGTAACGCGCAGCTACCACGACCCCACCACGAACCAAGACTGCATCGATCGGTTCGACGAATGGATCTACGAGGTCCGCGACGACGTCGACGGCTGCGGCCAGGGGTGCCTGTACACACAAGGCAATATCTTCCGCCCGTTCCAGGCATGCGATGTCATGAGTAGCTGCGACCTCACCACCGAGACGCGGACAGGGATCATCACGCGGCTCGGCCCCGTCAACGAGCGCGAGGTCTGTCGCCGGATTCTGGCGATCACCGGCGGCGTGAGCACGTGGTGCGAGAAGCTTTGCCTCGCAGGCTGCCCCTCCGGCAAGCGCTGCATCCAGGGCACTTGTGTCGATCCATGATCCGCCATCCCGAACACGGTCGCCACATGCCCAAGCCCCACCCGCACAATCGCCCGCCTTCGAATCCGAGCATCGCAATCCTGCTCGCCCTCCTGCTCTCGCTCGCGCCGTCGTGCACTTCCCGAGAGCGTCCGGCGCTCGCACCGCACGCCACCGTGCCCGGCAGGCAGGCGACGACGGTGGTCGCGTGGAAGGAGAGCTTCGACCGCCCGCAGCTCGATTGGATCACGCCGATCGCCTCGCAGGCAGCCTTGGTCTCGCAGGTGTTCTCGCTGGAAACAGACCTGCATGACCACTTCCTCCACGCGAGACATGACGCGCGCCCGCTGGTGGATTCTCCCCCACCGGCGGTTCACTACGGCAAGAGCTTCGCTCAGGCTCCCGTCGCCGTCGACCAGGTGCGACGGCTCCGCTGGAAGTGGCGTGTCCATCACCATCCCTCCTCCACCAACGACCCCTGGCGAGACCTTGCTGCCAGCGTCTACGTGATCGTTCGCATGCCCGGTCTGCTCCCCGGACGCGGTTTCAAGTTCGGCTGGGTGTCCGCCCCGGCCCCCACCGATACCAGGCAGCGAGGCATCGTCCAGATCCCGATGCGCGCCGGCCTTCCCCTCGATTCCTGGGTGCAGGAGAATGTCGACCTCTGCGACTTGTACAAGCAACACTACGGCCCGTGCGAGGGAGAAAGCATCCTGTACATCGGTGTCGTGACCGACGCCGACGATACGAGATCGGAAGCCGAAGCCGACTATGCCGACTTCGAGCTCGAGGTCGTGGAGCGAGCGAGCCCGTAGGGTCAGGCCGCTCCGATCTGTTTCTCGCTGCCGCGGGGACCGGCAACGACGACGTCTACCGCCCCTCGATCGCCGCGCGCTCCACCGCCAGCTCGGACAGTAGCTCCGCGAGCGTCCACCCTGCGGATATCTCGGTGAGCGTGGCCCACAGCGGACGCGGCAACCGCCTCCCGCGATAGCCGCTCATCACACCGTGCAGCTCGGCCTCCGTGACGCCCGACAGGACGACTGCCCGCGCCAGGCCGGACACCACCCCACGCCCTGTCGTGTCCCTCCGCGCAGCCAGCTCGCCCATCGGCACCGAGGCGTCCTCGCTCGTCGCAAAGCACACCGGCGCGTCCGCCAGGCCCGCATGCGCCAGCACCTCCAGCAGCTCTCTCTGCTCGGACTCGTCGAATCCGCTGGCGATGACCGCACGCGGGCCGAACATCCGCTGGTCACTCGTCCCGATGGGATCGAACCTGCCTTCACCCATGGTCTCGCTCCTCCGCTACATCGCGCGTTCCAGTGCACGTCCGAGGTGCTCGATCAGCTCGCTCGCCTGGAACGGCTTCGCCACGAACGCCACCACCCCCTCGCGCAGCGCAATCCGTATCCGGTCGTCGCCAACCGCGCCCGAGCACAGCACCACCCGCACCGTCGCGTCCAATGCCTTGAGTCGGCGGAACGTCTCCAGCCCGTCCATCCCGGGCATCTGCAGGTCCAGCACCACCACGTCGATGGCCCGGTGCAACGCACGGAAGAACGCGATTCCCTCGTGCCCGTCCTGCGCAACGACCACGTCGAACCCATGCGCCTCCAGCATCGCGGCACATGCGCCCCGCGCGTCGTCGCTGTCGTCGATGATGAGCACCCGGCCGCGATACGCATCGACTTTGGGACGCACCGAGCTCTGAGAGTTCTTTTCCGCTGCGTCGGGCTCGCGCAGGCACTCTGCTTCCGGGGTATCGAAACGCTTTCTCATCTGCCATCCGTCCTGGGCCTTCGCGGCGGGACATGACGTTTCCCGCGCAGCCGCGAGGAGCAACGACCCTAGCCGATTCCGATCCTGCTTGCATCCCTTGATCGGCGGCGGAGCGCGCCCGTCAATCGTTCGAACACATCTCGCTTGCAGGTCAATGGGGACCCATCGCCCGCGCCATCCCGCGCCCGCCGGTTGCTCCGCTCACCGCGGCTTTCCGCGCTTGAACAGCAACCCCACCGAAATCCCAACCAGCGCAACCCCCGCCAGCCCCACCAGCCAAGCATCCCACGGTCGCCCCGCCGACCGCGCCGCGCCGCGTGGCGCAACCGGCGTAGACGCGCCTGCCGTGGAAGCAGCGTCCGGCGCCAGCGCCGCGCTCGCCATCGGCTGAGGCGCCGCTCCGCTCGCCTCACGATCGGCGCGCGGGGGCGGCTCGGCCGCCGGAGGTACCGTCGGAGGGCACGGCTTCGCGCACCCCTTTGCGCCCGTGTCGCCAAATCCGTCGGCGCGGTCACACGCGTCGTCGATCCCGTCGAGCGCGCTCCCTTGCATGGCCCGGATGTCCGCTTCCATATTGCCGCACATCACGTTCGCGATCAACGCATGCGAAACGCAGCTCTTGCCGCTGCCGTAGTACCGCTGCGCGGCATCGCGGCAGGCCTTGGCATACGCCGCGGCTTCCTCCGGTGTGCTGATCTGGGTTTCGAACACCAGGTCCGAATCCCCACGCCGTGTCTTGAACGTCACGCCGTTCGCCAGGCACGTATAGTTCGGCACGCAGCCCGGGATGCCGATGGCGTCCGTCACCTCAGGGGCGCAGCGATCCATGAACGCATCGAACCTCGCCATGGCATCGCCCTTGGCCGGCCCCGTCTCGCGCACCACGATGTCGTGCTTGCTCTTGCGCAGCTCGGGCAGCCACCCTTCGTGCACCTGGCATCCTCCGCAGCCGCTGCTGAACAGCAACGTCGTGCCCGGCTTCACGCCATCGATCGACGGCGCACACGCGCACGGATCGTAAGGGCCTTGGCTGCCGGCGGCAGCGCCCGCCCCGGCGCGAGGTCCTGCGAGCAGCACGCCCACGCGGTTGCCTGCCACCTCGTTGCGGGCCAGCACCGGGTACGCATCACAGGCCGCAATACCAACCTGCGCCCCTTCCACCCTCGTTCCCGCCACCACGGCGCCAGGGCTCGACACCGTCAGCCCCGAGCTGCAAGTGCCATCCTCGTTCGCTCCGAACGAGATTCCCACGCGGCTCGCCCGCACAACCGACCGTGTGATGCGCACCTCATGAGCCGCCGTCACCCGGATGCCGACCGAGCTGTCCGCAATCCACGCGTGGAACACCGTGGTCTGCCCCGCCGACGCCACGTCGATACCAACAACGCCCCCACCGACATGCAGGTTCTTGACGAGCACGCCTGCTGCTTCCACGCGCACCGCCGTCGCACCGGCGCCCAGCTTGACCGCGTGCTCGAGACCGTCGAGCTGCGCGCCTTGACCGCGGATCACGATGCACGCATCCGCATGCTCCTGCTGGATCGACTTGCCCAATGCCACCCGCGCCCCGGGCGTCGCAAGCTTGCTCGTGCAGCTCTCGCACGAGTCGCACGTCATGTCATCGGCCCGTGCGACCCGCACCGAACACGTCGACACCACCGTCGCCACACCGGCGATCGCAATCATCCAATGTCTTTGCTTCATCATTCCGCCTTGTACCTCAGCCGGCGCGGGTCGTCGCCCCCGTCGGTCGCCTGCCGTGCACGGTCGCGGTACGCGCCAGCGTCCTCGCGCCTTCTCTCTGCCCCAGGCCGCGGCTCACGGCGTGGTTCGCCAAGTCGCTCGCGTCCTGTCTTGCGGGCTCGACCGCCACACTGGACATCCCATCTCGACCGTTCCAGATTACTAGCCCCGGGCCGGCAACCACGAACCCCAGGATCCCACGATGAACACCGAGGACATCCCGCCGCTGATCAAGCAGCTACGTCAGTCTTTCCGCTCCGGAAGAACCCGCTCGTTCGACTGGAGGCAGCGCCAGCTCGCGTCCCTACAGCGTCTCATCGAGGAACGGAAAGACGACATCACCGCGGCCCTGGTCGAAGATCTCGGCAAGCCGCCCATCGAGGCGTTCGGCGCCGAAATCGCCTTCTGCATCGGAGAGACCGCGGCCGCACGCCGCAAGCTCCGCGATTGGATGAAGCCCGAGCCCGTCCACACACCGCTGATCAATCAGCCCGGTTCCTCCTGGATCCAGAGAGAGCCCCTGGGCGTCGTGCTGATCATCGCCCCCTGGAATTACCCCTTCCAGCTCGCCATCAGCCCTCTGGTCGGAGCCATCGCCGCCGGCAACTGCGTGGTCGTCAAACCCTCAGAGGTAGCACCGGCGACATCTGCCCTGCTGGCGCGCCTCTTTCCGGAGTACCTCGACCAGGATTGCATTCGCGTCGTCCAAGGCGGTGTCCCCGAAACCACCGCGCTCCTCGCCGAGAAGTTCGACCATATCTTCTATACGGGAAACGGCACTGTCGGACGCATCGTCATGACCGCAGCCGCTCGCCACCTCACGCCCGTCACCCTCGAGCTAGGCGGCAAGAGCCCCTGCATCGTCGACTGCCAGGTCGACCTCCCCACGGCCGCCCGTCGCATCGTCTGGGGCAAGTTCTTCAATGCAGGGCAGACCTGTGTAGCGCCTGATTATGTCCTTGCGCACGCCGACATCCACGACACCCTGGTCGCGGAGATGGCCCGGGTCGTCCGGGAATTCTACGGCCCCGACCCGGCCGACAGCCCCGACTACGCGCGTATCGTCAACCTGCGCCACCTGCGCCGGCTCGCCCCCCTGCTCCGCGACGGCACCGTGGTCGTGGGCGGTCAGGTCGACGAAGCCAGGCGCTACATCGCGCCGACCATCCTGCGCGACGTCTCCCCCGACGCTCCGGTCATGGCCGACGAGATCTTCGGCCCGATTCTCCCCGTGTTGAGGGTCGCCAGCATGAGCGACGCCGTCGAGTTCGTCAACGACCGTCCTAAACCCCTGGCTCTGTACGTATTCTCGTCCCGCGAATCGACCCAGCAGTTCGTCATCGACCATACCAGCTCGGGCGGCGCCACCATCAACCACGTTTGGCTGCATCTGGCCGTGCCCGACCTTCCCTTCGGCGGCGTCGGTGACAGCGGCATGGGCGCCTACCATGGCCGCGCGAGCTTCGACACGTTCACGCACCACAAGTCGGTGCTGGCGAAGTCCACCGTGATCGACCCGCCGCTGCTCTATCCACCCTACACCCAGGCCAAGGCCCGCTGGGTCGCGCGGCTCCTTTGACCGGCCCTTTCCTGCCGATCTCACCGAACAGGGACCCGTTCCCCTATCACCGGTGCGCCCGTGCGGTCTATCCACCATTGTCGAGGGAATACCCGATCGTGTCCTGTCGCTTCTCCGCTCCCTTTCCCCGTGCGATTGCGCCGCGATTCTCGCGCTCGTGGCTCGGGCCCCCAACGTCCGGAAACCGGTCGCCCCGTCCCGTCATCGATCCCGTCATGGAACGTTTCGGTTCGGAAGCCACTACCCGCGGGATCCGGGTCCGCGTCTTCACCACCTACCTCCCCGAACACTCCGACCCCGCACATGGGCAGCGTGTGTTCGGCTATCGTGTACGAATCGCCAACCTCGGCGAAAGAGCCGCCACGTTGCTGAGCAGACACTGGGTCATCACCGACGCCTGGGGCAACGTGAAGCACGTTACCGGCCCGGGCGTCGTGGGAAAACAGCCTCGCATCGAGCCAGGCGAGGAGTTCGAATACTCGAGCTTCTGCCCCCTGCCAACACCGTCCGGCACGATGCACGGCACCTACCAGATGGTCGCAGACGACGGCGAACGCTTCGACGCCGACATCGCAACCTTCCACTTGGCCGAGCCTGGCCTCGTCAACTGAGCGGGATATCGCCGCCGCTACGACGCCGCGTCCTGGGTCGGGGGCTGCTTCGGTGATTCCTCTCGCTTGCCCAGCAGCTTCACCGGCACCGTCACGAACTCATGGTTCGGTACGCTCACCGCCACACCATCGTCCGTCCGAAGGATGATGCGGTGAATCTCGAGCTTCTCGACCGTGCCTTCGAGGTTGCCGAAGGCGATCCGGTCGCCTTCCTCGAAAGGCTTGTTGAACAGCACCACGAGCCCGCCCACCACCGACCTGAGCAGCCATACCGTCGAAACCGCCGCCGTCGCGACCAGCATCATCGCGAACCCGAGCAGGAAGTTGACGATCGGCGCCACACCGTAGCCGAATCGCTCCAGCGCCAGCAGGGTCACGAAGACCGCAATCACCACCTTCAGCCCCCGTACGAGCACCGGCACGAGGACGTCGTCGACCTTCGTTTCGGTCTTCGACAGGTACGGCGACAGATAGTACCGGTTGATGCCGTCAATCGCGCGGAATGCAATCCACGCGGCCGCGACATAGGCCAACGCGGAGTACACCTGCTCTGCCAGGTCGCGGAATCCACCATCCATGGTCTTGGTCAGCAAGGACATGCCGAGCAGAATCACGATCAGCACCACTGGCCCGCCGATGATGCCGACCAGCAGGTCGTCGAGCTTCGTCTCGGTCTTCTCCGCAAGCTGCTTGATCCTGCCCCGGATGACCGCGTTGATCAGCCATCCCAGGATGCACGAGAACGCGATCCCCATCAGAAAGACCGCGTACTTCAACACTTGGTTGCCCCAGACCTCGTACTGCAGAAACGCTTGCAAGTCCATGCGTCCTCCGAGCCCCCCCGCGACGCGCGGCAGGCTCCCTCCACATAGCACGCCGGGCGCCTTGCTGGGAAGCGCAACACCCGGTTGGTTTGATCCGGTTGGCTCTGATTTCTCGCCTCTTGCTTTGGCAGCAAGCTACTCGGCCGCGGACGGACGCCTGCACTCTTCGATGGGAACCAGCACTTCGGTCGCACGGCAGGCGGGCAAACGAATCTCGAAGGTAGTGCCGACGCCCAGCGCGCTCTTGACGTCGATTGTGCCACCCAGCGCGGTCACGTTCTTGCGCACAATCGGCAGACCCAAACCGGTCCCGTCCGGGCGCGTCGTGAAGAATGGCTCCCAGATCCTGTCGAGGTCCGGCTGGTCGATGCCCAATCCTTGGTCGCGCACGCGCAACACCAGATCTTCGTCACCCTCCATCGCCGCCGAAATGAGCACGCTGTCGCCCGCGACGCTCGCTTCGATCGCATTGCACAGTAGCTTCGCCAGCGCTTGTCGCAGCTTTGCTTCGTCGACGGGTGCCACCAATCCCCGCTGAACCTGGGGCACAATCGACACCTGACGCGCCCGAGCCTTCGCGGCCAGGTCGCTGCACGCATCCTGCACGATCTCCCCCACGTCCACGCGATCAATCTTCAACAACGCCGGACGCGTGAACTCCAGCAGCTCATCGACCTGCCGCGCCAGCTTGGTCATCGACTCGAGGATCAGGTCGAAGTACTCCGCATCCTCCTCAGGCAGGTCGACCTTCGACCTGAGGATCTGCACGCCCATACGAATGGAAGACAACGGCGTGCGTACTTCATGGGCGATCGCCGTAGCGAGCTGGCCAAGCGCCGCCAGCCTCCGATACTCCTCCACCTCTCGCTGCAGGGAAGTCCGGAGGGTCGCGTCGGCGAAGATCAACACGCGCCCCTCTTCGCCATCCACGCCCCGCGCTCGAAGCGGAGCAACGGTCACGTCCACCGATTCGCCCTGAGCCTCGCCCTTCCAGCCCACGTTCGGGAACGTGACGACATCCAACAGCGCGCCCCGAATCGCCTCCTCCACGGCAGGGGGCAGCTTCGGCGCCACGTCGTGATACCGCTTCCCGATCGCCTCCTCCTTGCGAATGCCGGTTCTGCGTTCTTCCGCCGGATTCCAGGTACGCACACGGCGCTCGGGTCCCACCAGCGCCACCACCCCTACCGGCAAGCTCTCCACCAAGTCCTCCAGGAATCGCTTGACGTCCGCCAGCTCGCTTCCTGCCCGGCCCAGCGAGGAACGAAGTCGAAGGTTCTCCAGCTTCGTCGCCAGGTGGTCCGCCAACGCAGCCGCCGTCGCGACCTGGTCACCCCGGACCCGCCCGGTCCCCCGCACCTCGAATACCCCATAAAGCGTGCTCCCCCGCCGGACAGGCAACAGCAACGCGGTGTCTTCCCCCCCAGGCGCGTCCACCGCCGTCGCCTCCGCGCCGGACACCAGCTTCCCGCCCACCACCGGCCCCGCGTGCGCCAGCAGCGTCACCTCCGCACCCTCAGGCACGGTCCTGTCGATGCCGTCGAGCAAGCGGTTGCCCCGCGTCCGGCGGAACTGCACGTCCGCCGTGTCCAGCACCTCCAGCATCGACGCCCGCACCGTCGCCAGCACCGCATGCGCATCGACCATGTCCGCCGTTGCCGCCATGACCCGCTCGACCATGTCGCGTCGCACCTCGCAACGCGCCTCGGTCACCGCCGACTCCCGCTCGACCGCGTCATGCCATGTCCATCCTGCCCAGAGCACCAGACCCAACGGAACCATCCACGCAACAGCGGCGCCGGACGCGCCCAGATGGCGTGAGACCGCAGGCTCTGCCAAGGCGATGATCCACGCATACAGGAGGAAGAAGCACGCGATCGCGATCGGCAGCACCGCGTTGCGAACCAGGCGGCGAAGATCCGGCAAGACCTGTCGCAGCATCAGCAGCCCCGCCAACAGCAGCAGAGCCGCGTCGAGATAGGCGTTCCAAGAAAACGCGCGCTGCGCCCCCTGCAGCACCCGCGGCGGACTCGACCAGGGCTGCGCCACCAGCACCCCCGCGCCCAGCCGGACCAGGATCGCCGCCGCCAGCACGGACCGTTCCGCTCGATGACGCCCAGGATGCGTCTTGTCGACGCGCAACAGGTACCCCGCAGCCACCAGATAGGGCACCGCCGTGATGACCACCGAAGTTCGCGCAGGATCGTCGGTGAACCCGCTCCAGACGGCGCCACCGCCACCGACCAAGCAGGCCGCACCTGCCGCCAGCCACAACTTCCACGACGGCGGTCGCGCGTCGACGAACGAATGCACGAACAGCAGCAGCAGACCGGCCACCACCGCCTGAAGCGCCGGCGTGACGATCGCCACCGTGACAGCTACTTCGGGGCGGCCGGTCGTCAGGTTCCCGAACGCGGCCACAACCCCATGCAGGCCCGCCACCACCGCCATCGCGGAGAAGATCTTGCTGGCCGGCCTCGAACTGCCTGCTCGGCGGGCTAGCGTCGCCACGACAAGCAGCACGGTGCCGGCCAGGACACCGATCGCAACAGGGGGAACCATGCCGTCGTGGATTACGATGCCGGCGGGGGCTGCGACGGTGGCCGCTCCAGTTCGAATTCGCGAATTTTTCGGTCCAGGGTCGGTCGCGTGATTTGCAAAATCGCGCAGGCGCGACGCTTGTGCCACTTGGTGTGCTGGAGCACCCGGAGAATGTGTCGACGCTCCAGCTCCCGCAACGTAATCAGCTCCGGCTCTCCCTCGGCCGGCGACTCAGCACCGGCGCTGCCGCCCCCCGCCACCACCTCCTGCTCCTCGTCATCGCAGGTGATCGGAAGCGTGTCGACCGTCAGCACGTCGCCCTTGGTCAGCACCACGGCCCGCGTCAACGCGTTCTCCAGCTCCCGCACGTTGCCCGGCCACCGGTACCGGACCAACACGTCCATCGCCTCCGCGGACACGTATTTGACCATGCGGTGCGTCTCCCGAGAGATCTTTCGGAGCAGATGGTCCACGAGCAGCGGGATGTCCTCGGGACGTTCCCGCAGCGGTGGCAGGTGGATCTCGACGACGCGGAGCCGATAGTACAGGTCCTCGCGAAACGTCCCCTCGCGCATCATCTGGGAAAGATCCCGGTGCGTCGCCGCCACCACCCTGGCCGCAAGCTTCACCGGGCGGGTATCCCCGACCCGCTCGAAGGTCCGCTCCTGCAGCACACGCAAGAGCTTCGCTTGCAGGTCGATCGACAGCTCCCCGATCTCGTCCAGGAACAAGGTTCCCTGGCCTGCAAGCTGGAAGCGCCCTACCTTGTCCGCCACCGCGCCCGTGAACGCGCCGCGCACGTGGCCGAACAGCTCGCTCTCCAGCAGGTTCGGGGGAAACGCCGTGCAGTTGAACGCCACGAAAGGCTGCGTCGCCGCAGACGACGCGAAGTGAATGGCCTTGGCGACCAGCTCCTTGCCCGTCCCGCTCTCGCCCGTGATGAGCACCGTCGCCCTGCTGGTCGAAACGGCGCCGATCCGCTTGTAGACTTCCCGGATCGCTTCCGACTTTCCCACGATGTTGTCCACACCGTGGTCTTCCCTCTCCTCCGCCACCAAATGCGCCAGCGCAAGCGATGTCTGCCGCTGCTCGAGCGCCCGCTGCACCGTCAGCCTGATCCGGTTCGCGTCGAGCGGCTTGACCAGATAGTCGTACGCACCAAGCTGCACCGCCTGGACCGTGGTGCGCATGTCATCACGCGCGCTGATCACGATCACGGGCGTGGCCGGATCCCCGGTTGCCTCCTCACGCACGCGGCGAAGCACCTCCATCCCGTCCATGCCCGGCAAACCAAGGTCGAGCAGACATACGTCGGGGCGCCCCTCACGCATCATCTGCAGCGCCGTCACGCCATCCGCCGCCGTCTCGACGTGATGGCCCGCATCGCTCAGGAACTTCTCGAGCGTTCGACGAATCGCCCGATCGTCGTCGACCACGAGCACCGTGCTGGCGTGCTCGCGCACCTTGGACTCGTCATTCATCGCGCGATATGGTGCCACGCGTGGAGCGTTCTTGCGTGCGTTTTCACGCAGCGCGCCCTCCTCTTACGCCGTCGCCTCGGGCTTTGACCCCGAGTCCTTGCCGGGCTTGTCCTCGGTCTTGGCCGCATCGGCCTCGGCACCGACAACCTCTGCTTTCGCTGCCGCCCTGAGCTTCGCTTCCTCGGTAGCCTTGCCCTCTGCCGCGGTCGCATCCGCTTTCTTCGTTGCATCGGGCTTCGGCTCGCTTGCGCCAGCAACGCCCGCCTTCGGCTTCTCCGCCTTCGGCGCCGCGTCCGGCTTCGCCGACAGACCGCCTGCCTTCGCCGCTTGCTCCGCAGCCTCTGGACGTATCGGCGGCGGATCGATCCGGCGACCCGGGATCGTCCGGTCGTCGCCGCCAGGGAAGGTCACCACCTCGATGTCTCCCTGCACGCGCGTCTGGCACGCCAGCCGCCTGCCGTCACCCATTCCGTGGAGCTTCTCCCGAAGGTTCGGCGCGCTCGTAGCATCCGCTGCCTTCTGCTTGACCCACACCTTGCACGTCCCGCACAGCCCCCTCCCGCCGCAGTTCCACCCTCGGAACCACTCGCGGTTCGGGTACACCCCCGCCTCCAGCGCAATGTCGCGCACGCAACGGCCAGACTGCACTTCGACGGTCAGATGCTCGACGACGAATTGGACCTTGGGCATGGCAGCACGGAACTCGTACCGCCGCGCGCTGTTCTGCGTCAAGGATGGCCGGTCACGCCGTCCCGGTGCGGCCTGGATTCCTGCCACCGTCCCGTTGTGGACCGCTTCCGTGACGCCCCGCTTCCGCCGCGCCGTTCACTGCGCGCCACCTCCAGCGGCTCGAAATGAGGTAGGGTTGCGCCATCATGACGATGCCCAGCATGCCCATACCGCAAGAGCCAGGTCTCGTGGACACCGATCCGGAGGTCGCTCGGCTGATCAAGGCCGAGGAACGCTACGAGGCCGACACCATCCGCCTCATCCCGAGCGAGAACTACGCCTCGCGCGCCGTGCTGGAAGCCACCGGCTCGGTGCTCGTCAACAAGTACTCCGAGGGCTACCCTCGCAAGCGCTACTACGAGGGGCAACGACAGGTCGACGCGGTCGAGGAGCTCGCCCGAACCCGCGTGGCCGCGCTGTTCGGTGCCGACCACGCGAACGTGCAGCCCTACTCCGGATCCCCTGCGAACCTCGCCGTGTATCTCGCCTTCGCCAAGCCCGGCGACACGATCATGGGCCTTGCTCTCCCTGCTGGCGGCCATCTCACGCACGGTTGGAACGTCTCCATCACCGGCATGTTCTTCCAGAGCGTCGCCTACGGCGTGCGACGCGACAACCACTTGATCGACTACGATCAGGCCAGGGATCTCGCACGCCAGCATCGCCCCAAGTTGATATGGTGCGGCGCCACGGCCTACCCGCGCATCATCGACTTCGCTGCCTTCCGATCCATCGCCGATGAGGTCGGCGCCGTGCTCGCCGCCGACATCGCTCACATCAGCGGCCTCGTCGCGGCAGGTGTCCACCCCACCCCGGTCGGGATCGCCGACGTCATCACATCGACCACCCACAAGACGTTCCGCGGCCCGCGCGGCGGCATGATCCTCTGCAAGGCAGAGCACGCCAAGCTGATCGACAAGTGCGTCTTCCCAGGCCTGCAAGGTGGACCTCACAACCACACCACCGCGGGCATCGCCGTCGCTGCCCACGAAGCGTCCATGCCCGCATTCAAGACCTACGCGCGCAACATCGTCTCGAACGCCAAGGCCCTCGCCGAGGCGTTGCTATCACATGGCTTCGATCTCGTCACCGGCGGCACCGACAACCATCTGATCCTCATCGATCTCACCCGCAAAAACGTCCCCGGCAAGGTAGCCGCCAAGGCCCTCGACCGCGCAGGCATCGTCTGCAACTACAACACCGTGCCCTTCGACCCGCGCAAGCCGTTCGACCCGTCAGGCATCCGGCTCGGCACGCCTGCCGTCACCTCCCGTGGCATGGGCGTGCTCGAAATGCATCGCATCGCCGACTGGATCGATCGCGTCGTGCAGCACCACGACGACGAGGCGTTGCTCGATCGGACCGCAGCCGAAGTCGCGGAGTTCTGCCGCGCCTTCCCCGCACCGGGCATCGCGCTCTGAACCAGCCGTCAGCCGCCGCGGATGGGGCGCAGGATGCGCACCACATTGACGGCGTTCCACAGCGCAAAGAACGCGAACAGCGCAAACAACGCGACCGCCCACCGCGACGCCCTCGGCGATGCACCGTCGATCAGCAACCACGCGTCCGCCGGCACCTCCGTATGCGTCTCGCGCAACACCGAGCGCGCGAGACCGGCATGACGCAGCCCAGCTTCGCGCATGGGTGTGAGCCGTCCCGCGAACGTGCCTGGCGGAACGAAGCGCGGCCCTTCCATCCCCTCGGGCACGCGAATCTCCACCCACACGCGCGGGTTGCCTGCCACGGGATGCAAACGAAACGAGTCGCCTTCCAGGGGGCGTGCATACCGGATCGCGCCGGTGGTGCCGAGCATGCCCCTGGCTTCCACGTAGGTTCCCGGCTCGATGCCGCCGAGGCTCACGGTCGAAAGGTCGCCGATATCGATCGGCACAGGGCGCGACAGCGCGTAGGTCACCTCGGTGCGAAGTGCCCAGCACATGGCGGCCGCGGCGATGGAAGTCACGATCATCAAGGCAGCAGCCAACGTGCGTTCCCGTCGCGGGGGTGCCGGCAGCGCGGCCAGATCCGGGTCCGACACCTCCTCGTGCGCCAGTGCGCGCGCTGCGGCAAGGGGGGCTTCGGTCGGGCTCAAGGTTCCTCCAACGGTTCGAGGTTGACGCTTTCCACGGCCTCCGACAACGCCAAAGTGTAGCGGTTCCCTCCGTCTCCGCGCCCTCTGGCATAATCCTCTTGCTTTGAGCTAGGCTGATGCCTCACGCTGCGAGGGACCCGATGGCTACGAAACCCGTCATCTGCCCGTCTTGTGGATTCAAGAACACCGCGCCCGGACGATGCGTGTCCTGCGGCGCCAAGATGGAGGAGCTCAAAGCAGGCAAGCGCACCCGTGAAGAGGAGCTCGAGCGCCGCTACCAGCAGGAAGGCTTCAGCTTGTTGTGGGCCGTCATCGCCTTGCTCGTCCAGGGCGTGCTCACCGCCGCGATCGTCATCGGACTGCCCATGGTGGTCAGCGCCCTCGACTTCGAGGGGATCTACGGCATGTACGTCTGCGTGCCCGTCTGGTTCCTCGGCGGCCTGCTTGTCGGCATGATCTCCCCCGGCAAGACCTTCATCGAACCCGTCGTCGCATCTTTCTTCGTCGCCGTGCCAACCGTCTTCTACCTCGTGCGCACCCAGACCGTCCGCACCATGCCCACCTTCATGTACGTCATCATGGCTTGCGTCGGCGTGCTCTTCACCCTCATCGGTGCCTATATCGGCGAGCGGATCCAGATGGGCCCCCCGCCCAAAGCCGCCGAAGACTGACCAACCGCCCTACTCGATCAGCCGCCCTATCGCCTCGAACATCCTTTGCCGAAGCCGCTCCCGCGCCGCGCTGTCGTCGCCGTCGCATGCGATCGGCTGGCCGACCCGGATGACCACGTCGCCCGCGTGCACCATCCACCCGTTCTTCGCCAGCACGCGGCTCGTCCCCGTGATCCCCACCGGGAGCATGGGCACCCCCGCGGCCTGCACCAGGTGAAAGGACCCTTTCTTGAACGGCTGCAGTCTGCCGTCCGCGCTTCGCGTGCCCTCGGGAAACACCACGATCGACGCCCCCCCGCGAACCCGCTCCGCGGCTTCGACGATCGACAGTCTCGCGCTTTTCGCATCGTGCCGGTCGATGGGCACGCACCCGAGGCGCCGGATCGCCGTGCCGAACGCCGGCACATTGAACAGCTCCTTCTTGGTCAGGAAGCCGAAGGATCGCCCTAGCCCCGCCATCAGACAGGGCACATCGAACAGGCTCTGATGATTGGCGGCGATGACCATCGGCCGGTCCCAGTCGACCTGATCGACGCCGAACGATCGCACGTTGACACCGCAGCGCTCGCACAGGTTCTTGCCCCAGCGATGCGCGATGTCGCGGACCACCTCGTCCGAACCGCGCAAGGTCGAAGCGATCAGCGCGGCTTCGCTCATGGCTAGCGTGTACGTGATGGTGAAGGTGGTCGCAAACACGGGGCGCATGGACACGCGGAGCCTAGCATAGGCGTTGCCGGCCTGGTGTGCCCGGCACGACCGTCGGCCTGTCCTCCACGCCGTCCCCCAAGCCTTCGCCCGCAGTGCCCGATCCATGTCGCCCACCGTCACCTCAAGTGCTATCGACACGGCTCGGAACATGCCGTCGCCGTCGTCGCTCCCCCAACGCGCTCTGGCCGGCCTCGCGCGCCTCCAGGTCGATCGTCCGGGCCTGGTGGTGCTCCTCGTCCTGCTGCTCACGCTTCCGGCTGCGCTCTCGGCCAGAGGGCTGGGGCTCAAGACCGACTTCGCCGAGCTGCTCCCCGACAACAAGCCCTCCGTCATCGAGATGCGGAGGGTGAGCAGCCATCTGGCGTCGACTGCCACCCTCACGATCGTCGCGGAGGGCAACGACACCGCCGCCCTCCGCAGCTTCGTCGACCAGGCCGCACCCAAGCTACGTGCCCTGGGTCCGGAGTGGGTCGGTGCCGTCGATGACGGTGCGCAGGACGCGCAACGTTTCCTCGACGAGAACAAGCTGCTGTACGCGTCGTACGACGACATCAAGAAGCTGCACGACGAGGTGTTGGAACGCTACGACGAAGAGGTCGGCAAGGCGACGGGGACCGACCTGGGACTGGACGACGACGAGGAGAAGCCGCGTGCCGCGGACGCGAGCAGGGAGCCGATCACCGGGGAAACGGTGCGAGCACGCATCGCGGAGGCTCGCAAGCGAGTCGACGAGCAGCGGGCGAAGTTTCCGGGCGGCTACTACCTTGGCGAGGACGGCCACATGATCATCATGTTCGTGCGAACGCCGATCTCGGGCGGCAACGCGGACAAGGCCCCGATACTTCGCGCGAAGGTCGAGCAGATCGTCGCTGAGGTCAATCCGCAGCGTCTCGATCCATCCATGAAGGTCGCCTACACCGGCGACTTCATCACGAGCGCCGAGGAGATTGAGAACGTCAAGTCGGATCTCGTGCATGTGGGCTTCTGGGGCGTAAGCCTCGTGCTCGCGGCGGTCTTCCTGTTCTTCCTGCGCTTTCGCACGCTCATCGCCATGGCGATCACCATCGCCATCGGTCTTGTCTGGACCTTCGGCGCCGCGCGCCTCGCTGTCGGCTACCTCAACTCGTCCACCGGCTTCCTCGTCAGCATCATCGCGGGCAACGGCATCAATGTCGGCATCATCTACATGGCCCGCTACCTCGAGGCGCGGCGCGCCCAGCATCGAAGCGTGAGCGATGCCATCCGGACCGCGCACGCAGACACATGGCTCGCCACGCTCGCCGCGTCGTCGGCAGCGATGGTAGCGTACGGCTCCCTGGCCACGACGGACTTCCGTGGGTTCAAGCACTTCGGGATCATCGGTGGCATGGGCATGCTGCTGTGCTGGATGGCCACCTTCTTGACCTTGCCGCCCATCCTGGTGATCAGCGAGCGGCTCCTGCCGATGTTCGTCGACCCGAATGCGCTGCGCTCCCGCGCTCGCGGAATCTACGGTCTCGCGTTCGCCTGGCTGGCTTCCAGGGCCCCGCGGCCGATCGTCATCGTCGCGCTGCTCACCGGAGTTGTCTCCGCCTGGTTCGCCGTGCGATACGCGACGAGCGATCCCATGGAGTACGACCTGCAGAACATCAGCACCGATCGCCACGGCAAAACTCCAGCGCGCAAGCTCTCCACACGTGTTGACGCCATCGTGGGGCGCATGGGGCAGGACGGCATGGCGGTGATGGTAGACCGCGTCGAGCAGGTTGCTCCGCTCACCCAGGTGCTGGAGAAGCGCCTCGCCGACGCGCCGGAAGACCGAAAGCCGTTCGAGAAGGTGGTGTCCCTGTTCAGCCTGCTGCCAGATCGACAGGCCGAGAAGATCGCACTCATCAACGAGGTGCTCGACCGTATCCACCGCGCGCGCGACAAGGGGTTCATCGACGACAAGCAGTGGGCGGAGATCGAGCCCGAGCTGCCCAAACACGCGCTCGCGCCGCTGACCATCCACGACGTGCCCGACAAGATGGCGCGTCCGTTCACCGAGCAGGACGGCACTCGCGGGCGCATCGTGTACATTGTGCCCAAGGTCGGGCGGAGCATCTGGGATGGGCACTACCTGGATCTGTGGGCCAACAGCTACCGCGAGGTCACGCTGCCGACCGGCGAGAAAATCCTCGGCTCCGGCTCTGCCGTGGTCTGGTCCGACATGCTCGCGGCCGTCCGGGAGGACTCTCCCAAAGCCATCTTCGTGTCGCTCGTCGGCACCCTGCTCGTCGTCGTGCTCGCCTTCCGCTTGCGACGCGAGAGCTGGATCGTGCTCGGCGTGGTGCTGCTCGGCCTGTGCTGGCTGGTCGCCTACATGCACTTGCGGGAGGTCAAGCTCAACTTCCTCAACTTTGTCGCCTTGCCCATCACGTTCGGGGTTGGCGCCGACTACGCCGTCAACATGACACGGCGCCTGACGCTCGAAGGCTATCGAAACGTGCGCGACATCGTGGTGGAGACGGGCGGAGCCGTGGTGCTGTGCTCGCTGACGACCATGCTCGGCTACATCGCGTTGATGTTCTCCATGAACAAGGCGATCCGCAGCTTCGGCCTCGTCGCGGCCATCGGCGAGGTCACCACCCTGATCGCCGCGGTGCTCGTGCTTCCTGCGTTCGTGCTGTGGCGCCAGCAGCGCAAGGCGCTCGCGGTACCCTCGCAGGACCGTGCGTGATACCAATGCGAATCCGTGGAACGTCTGAGCGCTCCTCCATCCGTTCGAATCGCAACCGCGGGCGCGGACCACGACGCGTACGCCGATCTGCTGCATGGCTCCCGCGGCATGAGGCGCGAGCAGCAGCAAGCACGCGACGCCTGGTTCGCGCGGCTCGCGTCCGACAAGAAGGAACTTCTCTTCGAGCTCGAGGTGCTGCTCAAGGGCGTGGCGTGCTTCGCGAATCCCAGAAACCACGCCGGTCCGCCTCGCCGTGTGCCCATCGTCGCCGTGGACTTTCATGCGCCGGCTGCGCTGCTCGCGCACGGCTTCAAGCGCATCAGCCAGCTCGCGCGCGCATGTCTCGGTGAGCGCGACAAGGCGTTCGTCTTTCATCGCTACCTCGAAACGATCCTGCCCGAGGACACCACTAGGACGCGTCTGGTGCGCGAGGAGATGTCGCAGGACACGCCCGAGGGGAGCCTGTTCGCTCTTCGACGGGCGTTCTCGAACCTCGCGGAGGTAAGCGATGGCTTGCTGCGCTTGCCTCGCGTTCCGTTTCGCCTCTTCTACGCCACGGCGAGCCTCGCACAGCGCGAGGTGGCGCAGAATGCTTTCTTCAACCCCTTGTCCGCACTCGAGTTCCGCCCCGAGTTCGACCGGATCGCATCACCGCAGATCGTCGATCTCATCCACCGCGTCCCCGGAGAAGAAGCCCAGCGCCTCGTGTCGCTCACCTTCCTGTCGCTGTTCCGAATGCTCCGCTACCTGCATCTGCTCGAAGCGATCGCCAGTGAGCCCAGTGATGCCGGCGGCTTCGTTCCGGGCAGGTTGCATCTCGTTCTCGCCGTGCTCCGCAGCGACGCGCGGGCGCTGTCGGGATACTTGCGAACGCGCGCAGGGCAGCGTCTCGCGGATTCCTTCGAGCAGGATCTGATGCGCACACCCGCCGCGCAGATCCAGTCGAGCTACGACGCCTTGCTCGCGGCAGCACATCGCCTCATCGACGTGCGCGCCGCACTCGAGTGCATCACGGCCGGCTTGCGCCTCGAACTTCGGCGCACCTTCGAGCGTGAGCTGCCACCGCCCGTCGCGGACGTGGCGCCGTCGACGTTGCGGGACGCCGCACGCAACGCATCAGGCGGATTGCGCCCGTCGTTGCAGAACATGGTGCTGTTCCTGGTGCGATCGCTGGGCGCCTCGTTCGACGACGGTCAGGTGTTCGATGATGTTGCCGCACGGCGACAGATGTCGGAACGGCTCCGGCAGCACGTCTGGATGTTCGCGCAGATCGTGAGAGCCTTCTCGGTAAAGGCTCGCTATGCGCAGGCGCGCGACGATGGCTGGGGATCGGTTTCGGAGTTTCAGTTCGTGCGTGAGTTCCTCGCGTACTTCAAGGCGATGGGCTACCCGCTGCTGCGAGCGGGCGACTATCCTCGCTTCGCAGCGTTCGTGGAGACGATGCATCAGCTCGAGGATGCGGATCTGTTGGAGCCAGACGCTCTCGAGCGGGCGATCGGCGAATGCGACAGGTTCTACGACTTCCTGGTGGTGCTGTTGGATCAGATTGGGCGTCGGGAAGAACTGCAAGGGGTTGCGTTCGACAAGCGAGCGGCCGCGGGGATGTTGAAGCTCTATCTGGGCGACTGACGGGCGGGTGCGGGCCAGGATGGGGACCGGTTGCCGAGGGCGTGTCGTCACGAGACGCCAGATGGAGGTCGGCCCCCCCGGATGGGGATACCTGGGCAGACCCGGGCAGCGCGGCGACGCGGCACGGGAAGGGAGAAAGAAAGCTATCGGGGGCAGGGGCTGAACCCCTGAGGGAAGTCTTGAAGCGACCAACCAGGCGCGAGGTTGAACGCCGAAGGCGTCTATTCCTCTTCTTCGGGCATGGGGGTCGATCCCACGTCAGCCAGCGCCTTGCGCGGGGGCTTCACGGCTGCAGCGGGCTTGCGGCGAGCTGGTTTCTTTTCGGCCTTGCGCTTGGCCGGTTTCCGAGGGCTTGCTCGCTTAGCCTTCGGAGTTCTCGCTTTTTTTGCGGCGCGGGCCTTGGCCGGCTTCCGGGCACCAGCTCGCTTGGCTGCGGCACGCTTGGCCGGCTTACGCGCGGCGCTCTTCTTCGCGGCCTTCTTTGCGGGCGCCTTCTTCGCGGCGCTCTTCTTCGCGGCCTTGCGGGCGGGCGCCTTCTTCGCGGCGGTCTTGCGAGCCGTTCCGCGCTTGGCGACCTTGCCCGCCTTCGGGCCCGCTACCTTCTTCGCGGTCTTGGTCTTTGCTTTCGTCGTCTTCTTAGCAGCTGCCATTGCTTGGACCCTCCTGTGGGTTGCCCTGTTCGAAAGGCAACGCATATTGCACGACTTATATGGCCATGCATTGCCCGTGTCAATGCAAAAAGTTCAAGGGGATCATTGGCACGCCCGACTTCTCAAACCAAAGCTTCGCAACCCGTGCATACGCCGCCATTTGGCCAGCAGAACGCCCAGGTCGCCCACCCCCCTCGCCCGTTGACCCGCACACCTTCGTCGCTGTATGAAGTGCGCGGCGGCCTCGCCGCCGTCCACCCTCCGACCAGAGGTGAACCAACGATGATTTTGCGCTCGATCTCGCGACTGCTCATCCTCGCTGCCCTGACGTTCAGCGTCACGATCGTCGGCTGCGGCCACTCGGAAGACGAGTGGAACGCCAAGCTCAAGGAGATCGACCAGCTCAAGGCCCAGCTCCAGGCCGAGCAGAAGGCCCACCAGAAGACACAGTCGGATTACAACGACGCCAAGGCCGAAATCGACGAGCTCAAAGAGCGCCTCAAGCGGGCGGGCGTCGACGTGCAGCAGCTCAACGCCTCCCTGGCCGAGCAGCGCAAGGCCCTCGAGGAATTCAAGCGTCGTGCCGAGCAGCTCGACGCCATTCGCAAGCGCTTCGAGCTGCTCCGGAGCAAGCTCGAGTCTCTTGTCAAGCTCGGATTGTCGGTCAGCGTTCGGAACAACCGCATGGTGATCACGATGCCGGGCGACGTGCTGTTCGACTCGGGCAAGGTCGACCTGAAAGAGGAAGGCAAGACCATCCTCAAGCAGGTTGCCGACGTAATCCGCGGCGATGCGTCGCTCAATGCCCGCACGTTCCAGGTGGCCGGCCACACCGACAACCGCCCGCTGGGCGGAGGCCCCTACAAGGACAACTGGGGCCTGTCGGTCATGCGTGCCCGCGAAGTGCTCATGTTCCTCATCGGCTCGCCAGACAAGGGCGGCGGCGGCCTCGATCCCAACAAGTGGAGCGCCTCCGGCTACGGCGACACCGACCCCATAGCCCCCAACGATACCCCTGATAACATGCGCAAAAACCGCCGCGTCGAGCTCGTCGTCATGCCTAACGTCGAGGAAATGCTCGACATCCAGAGCCTCGTCAAGTAGCGCCCGTCCCCCCGCTCACCCTTCCCCATCCATTGCGTCGAGGCACCCGTCATGCGTGTCGCCGCCATCGACATTGGCACCAATTCGGTCCTCCTGCTGATCGCCGAACGAGGTGCTGATGGCCATGTCAAGGCTCTCTTCGAACGGTCCACCATCACGCGGCTGGGCGAGGGGGTCGACCGTTCCCGGTCGCTCGCGCCCGACGCCATCGCCAGAACCCTGGCATGCTTGCGTCGTGACGCCCAGGTGGCCGGCGAGTTCGCGGTCGATGGTCGTGTCGCCGTCGCCACCAGCGCCGTTCGCGACGCCTGCGGCGCGGACGCCTTCCTGGACGCTGCCGGCCAGGTCATCGGCGTGCGTCCGGATGTGATCGACGGACCGACGGAAGCCCGTCTCACGCATGCTGGTGCGCTTGCCGGCCTGTCTTTGCAGGGTCCGGTCGGGGTGTTCGATGTGGGCGGCGGCAGCACCGAGATTGTCACGGAGTTTGGCGACCGGCAAGACGTCGAGGCGCTGAGCCTCGACATCGGCGCGGTGCGCATGACGGAGCGCCATATCGTGTCCGACCCGCCCTCTGCTCAGGAGCTGGAGGCCATCCGGGCCGACGTTCGCTTGCATCTGGCGCGTGTGCCGAACAGTCCGGGACCAGTCGCCTGGGTGGGCATCGGGGGAACCGTGACGACGCTCTGCGCCATGGAACTCGCGATGACCCGCTACGACGGGGCGCGGGTGCATGGCTATCCGCTTCGGGCATCGGCCGTTCGCGACTGGGTGCGCAAGTTGTCGGGCATGGATGTGGCGGCACGGCGGGCGTTGCCCGGCTTGGAACCGGCGCGTGCCGACGTGATCATCGCGGGTGCGATCATCGTCGAGGAGCTGCTCGGGTGGGCGGGGGTGCAATCGTTGACCGTGTCCGACCGAGGCGTGCGCTGGGGGCTTGCGCTCCGCTGGTTCGGCACAAGGTAGTGGCGTGATTCGGCGCGCGATCGGATCAAAGAAGTTGACAAACCTGCCACGACTTGACTACCATCCCAGCGCCTGCCGCAATTTGACCTGAATTCAAACCCGCCGATCGCCAACAGCAGGGTCCGACATGAAAGGACCGCGCGAACAGGAATAAGAAGCGGTCCGGGCTGTTCTCGTCCGAGTCGATAAGCTCGCTACCCTGCGACACCGCTGGGGGCGAAAGTCCATTGCGGCGCCCTGAGAAACAAGGAGACTCGAATGCAGGCACGCTCAGAAGTAAAGTTCAAGGTAGGAGACAAGGCTGTCTACCCCGCGCAGGGCGTGGCCGAGGTCATCAGTATCGAAGAAAAAGACATCGCTGGTTCGCGTCAACGCTTCTACGTCCTTCGCATCATGGACACGGACCGCAAGATCATGGTCCCCGTCAACAACGCCGGCGCGGTCGGCCTTCGCCAGGTCATCTCCGAGCAGGAAATCCGAGAGATCTTCGACATCCTGCGCGAACGGACCATCGCCTTCGACAACCAGACCTGGAACCGCCGCTACCGCGGCTTCATGGACAAAATCAAGACGGGTTCCATCTACGATGTCGCCGAAGTCCTGCGCGACCTGTACCGTCTCAAGACCGACAAGCAGCTCAGCTTCGGCGAACGTCGCATGCTCGACACCGCACGGTCCCTCATCGTCAAGGAGATCGCCATCTCCCGCGGACAGACCGAAGAGCAAGTCCGCACGGAGATCGAGGCGATTTTTCTCGCCAACTAGCTCCTCCTCCCCCTCTCGTCCAGCGCGCCCGTAGCGTCACCCGGCGTCGGGACGCTTCTCGATCTCGGGCAGCGGCGGCAACGCCAGATCCACCCGCCAGCGTCCGTCTTCGCGCACGCAGGGGACCGACGCGCGATCCGTCGCCGGATCCAATCCCACTGCGTCCACCATGGCGCGATCGCCGGCGATCCTCGCCTTGAGCTGGCGTGGCTCGAACCGGAGTGCGAACCGCTGGGGAACGAGCATGTCTTCAGGGGGAAGGGCGCGTCCGGTCGCAGCGGACGCCCGCCTTGCGCGTTCCTGCAGATTTTCCTTGGCGGGCTTCGACAGGAGCTGAACCGCGGCCGCCCGATCCCCACGCTGCATCAGGTCCAACCACGCCCGCACAACCGTCTCCGGCTTGTCATCGTTGGTCTGCCCGGTGCAGCCCGCCCCGACCAAGGCGCCCCCCACCAAGACGGCGCACCACCACCTTGCCACTTCCGATCCGCGCATGCATCGCGGCCTAGCGCCGTCACCTGCCCAGCGCAACCTGATGAACCCCGTATCTCCGCCATGCGGTTCGCTGCGAAGCGTCCTTGGGCACACCATCGCGCGCCCCCGCCCGGCCCGTCGCCAGCAACGTGGGGGGCTGTCCCGCGCCGCGCGGGTCCACGCGAACGTGACTTGACCGCGGCACGCGCATCGGCCACTAGGAGCGCATCATGTGGTCGACGTCGAAGCGCTCCCTGGTCACGACGCTCTTGTCGCTTGCCGCGCTCGCGGCGGTGGGCGGAGGAGACTCCGCGCAAGCCGACGGCGATGCGGACCGGGTGGTCCTGCGTGTCGGCTCGCAGACGATGACGGTGCGCGACGTCGAGCGGAGGCTCAAGGGTTTGCCCGAGTTTCAGCGTGTGACCTACGGAAGCACGCCAGACGAGGTGAAGCGGAACTTCGTACAGCAGGTGCTAGTGCCGGAGCTGCTGTTCGCCCAGGGCGCGCTCGACCGCGGTCTGGCAAACGACGAGCAGGTGCAGATGCGCGAGCGCGATCTGCTCAAGAGCGTGCTGCTGCAAAGCTTGCGCGACGACGCGGTCTCGCCGGACAAGGTGTCGCCCGAAGAGGTGCTCGCGTACTACGAGCAGAACAAGGACCGATACAACTCGCCCGCGCGTGTCGCGATCTGGCGGATCCTTACCGCTACCCCGGAGCAGGCGCAGCAGATACTCGATCGCGTCAAGAAGGACCCCACACCCAAGACTTGGACGGAGATCGCACGCGATCAGTCGCTCGACAAGTCGACTCATCTGCAAGGAGGCAATCTCGGCTTCCTGATGGCGGACGGCACGAGCGCGGATGGCAAGACGCGTGTCGACAAGGCGATCGTGGAGGCCGCGATGCGAATCGCCGACGGCGAGCTGGTGGATCACCCGGTGCCAGAAGGATCAGGCTTCGCGGTGGTGTGGCGTCGGGGCAGCATGCCTGCTGTGAGCCGAAGCCTGAAGGACGAAGAGCAGACCATTCGTCGTCTGATCGCCCGGGAGCGATCGACCCGTGCGCAGGAGAAGCTCATCGCGGAGCTGCGATCGCGCGACGCCAGGATGGTCAACCCGAACGCGGTGGATCTCATCGATGTGAGGTCGACGGGGGAGGTCGGTCCGCGGGCGAAGCCGGGCAGGATCGATCGCAGGTTGGGGCGTGGAGCACCTCGCGAGACGGATCGCGGGCTGCGCTGACGATCCGATTGGGGGCAGCAGTGTCGATCGTCCGCTCCGCGGCTCGGGCAGGTGAAGACCGCGCTCGGCGAGGATGGCTTTGAACGTTCTGGCCTCGCCGTTGGCGTTGTTGAGGTACTGCATGAACGATGACACCTGGCCTTGCTGGGCGGCGTCCATGGCGCGCTCCATGTTGCCCAGGGACAGCAGCAGGTGCGGGTGCGCCTTCTTCACCTCGTCCGGGACGACCATCCTGCCAGCGACGTCGGAGCGAGCTTGCGCCATGTCGTGTGCAGAGCGCGCGAGCTCACGGTCGCCGAGGTTGTCGCGCACCCAGGCCCCTGCGGCGAAGCTCTCTCGAAGGAGCATCGACGCGGTGTTCAGGTACGGTCCGGCGAGCGCCTGCCGCGACACGATCACAACGGCGAGAAGCAGCAGACCTGCGACGATGGTCTTCATGGCACATTCTCCTCGGGTGACAGCAACCGCCCGAGCGCATCCCGGGCGGCCTCCTGTTCGGCTTGCTTCTTGGATCGTCCGCGACCGCGCCCGGCGGGCTGTCCGGCGACGATCACCTCGACCTCGAAGGCTCGGTCGTGGTCCGGTCCTTCGACCCGGACCGTGCGGTAGAGCGGCACCTCGCCGCCGTCTCGCTGGACGATCTCCTGCAGCTTGCTCTTCGGGTCACGCTCGGCGATCAAGCTCGCGGCATCGATACGATGGCCGACGATGGTAGCGGCGAGCCGTCGGGCGGCGTCGAGGCCAGCGTGCAAGAAGACCGCGGCGACGATCGCCTCGACGACATCGGCCATGACCTTGTCCCGGGTGGCGTCACCGCTGGTCCTGGTGCCTCTGCCGAACCGCACGAAGCGCGCCAGGTCGTGTGCGCGAGCGAAGGACGCGAGCGACTCGGTGCTGACGATGGCGGCGCGCATCCGCGTGAGCTTGCCCACACTCGCGCGCGGGAAGCGTTCCGTAAGCAGCTCGCTGACACACAAGCCAAGGACCGCGTCGCCAAGGAACTCCAACCGTTCGTAATCGGAGCACCCGGGGTTCTCGTTGACGTAGCTGGCGTGGGTGAGCGCTTCGTCGAGCCGGGGGGGTTCGGATTCGACACCGAGTCGCGCAATCAGCTCAGAGCGTGGGGGTGGCGGGATCATGGCTGGGACGTTTCGAGCCTCGGGACGGCTCGGGGGCCAAGTCTGGATCAACCCGCGGCGGTTGGCTCGTGTTGATTTGCATGGTTCGGCTGGGTGGGCGTGCGGGCTTGGAACAGCGGCCTGGGCGCGGTTGTCCGTCGGTCCGGCGAGGTGCCGCGGGTGACGATGCGCTATGCTGGATCGGTCTTGGGCGACTTGATTGCGTGTCCATTCTGCAGAGAGATGTTCACGGCGGACGAGGCCGGGAAGTGCCCGACGTGCGGGCTGGAGCTTGCACCGGTTTCCAAGCTCCCTGCCTCCTACGAGGTAGGGATGGAGGACGCCGCGCCCGTGGACCCCGATCAGGAGACGCTTCCCTGGTGGACATGGCGACGGGGGCGCGGCGCGCTGGTGCTGCTGGGTGTTGCGGGTGCGATCTGCTTCTTCGTTCCGTGGGTGCACGTACGCACGCCGGAGATCGCGACGCTCTCGGGCTTCGACATCGCGCGTGTGCTCGGCTGGGTTTGGGGCTGCCTGGTGGCGTGGTTGACATTGATCCCGACCGCACTATCGCGCAGGTCGATTGGCAAGATGCGCGGTGCTAGGCTGGCTGCAGCGTTCTTCGCGGCCGTGCCGCTGGTGACCACGGCGGTCCTCATGCTCCGCCCGCCGCGCGGCACGACCCTGGTACCTGTTCGTTTCGAGTACGAAGCCGGGATCTACGCCACGATGGCGCTGGCGGTGGGCGGCCTGGTCGTCGCGCTGCGATTCGGCGGGCGATCTCGCGCGGGATCGCAACGCCAACGCAGCGCCGATGCCGAGGTTCTGCACTGACGGTGCTTGCGATCAGAGCGGGTAGTGCAGGGTCATGCCGAAGAGCGTGACCATGATCAACACGACAGGGGCGAGCACGAGGAACACGAGGAAGGTGTAGCCCATGATGTCGCGGGCGCGCAGGCCGAACAGGCCCAGGATGGGCAGCATCCAGAAAGGCTGCACGAGGTTCGCGACCGCCTCTCCGAGGTCGTAGACGGCGACGGCCCAGCCGAGGTGCACGTGCAGGTCGTGCGCGGCGCGCATCACGTACGGGGCTTCAATGACCCACTTGGAGCCTCCGGAAGGCACGAACACGCCGAGGATGGCGGAATAGGTTGCGACGATGGGTGGGAAGGTGTGCTGGTTGGAGAGGCTGACGAACAAATGGGCGATGCGTTCGTTGAGGTGGGTCTTGACGATGATCGCGGCGATGCCGGCGTACAAGGGAAACTGCAGGATGACGCCCCACACGCCGGGGGTAGCTTCACGCACGGCGCGCATGAGCCGGGCGGGGGTGCCGTGCAGCGCGAAGCCGACGGTGAGGAAGATCAGGTTGATGGAGTTCAGGTCGAGGGCTGCGAGCCCTTTCCCTCCGCGGAGCAGTTGCATGCCCAGGAAAACCGTCGCGAGGGCGACGAACATGATGGTGAGCACGGGGGAGTGTTCGAGCCACTCGCCTGGGGTGCCCTTGTTTTCCGGGTCGGGTCGCTCGATGGGAGACGCCCCCAGGTCGACACCCATGCTCGCGGCAGTGCGAGCGCGTGCTGGTGGCGGGGCGTAGAGATAGACCACGACGGTCACGAGGACGATCTCGATGACGACGCTGGCGACGCTCTGCCACAGGAAGATGGTGTGGGTGAGGGGGATGATGCCGCCGGCAACGGTGTCGCCGTTCTCGACAATGGACCGGATGGCAGGTGGCAACGCGGACGGTGTCGCCATCTGCAGCGCTGCAGAACCGCTGAGGCCCTGGGCCCAGACGCTGCCGAGTCCGAGGAACGAGCTGGCCGCGACCGCGCGGTAGTCGACGTCGCGTACGCGGCGAGCGGTTTCCTTGGCGAGCATGGCGCTGAAGATGAGGCTGAAGCCCCAGTTGAGCCACGATGACACCATGGCGAAGAACGCGACCCATGCAACGGCCGACCGGCCCGATCGGGGAACGGAAGCGAGCCATGCGATGAGGCGGTAGACCGGGCGAGTCGAAGCGACGACGTAGCCGGTGATGATGACCAGCGCCATCTGCATGGTGAACGGCAGCAGATCCCAGAAGCCCGCGCCCCAGGATTGCAGCACCTCGGCAGGTGAGGCACCCGTAACGACCACGGCTGCAAGCACGACGATCGCGGTAGCGCCGAGCGCGAACACGAATGCGTCGGGCACCCATCGTTCGGCGAAGGCGGTGAAGGCGATCGCAACGCTTGCCAATCGTCCGAGGCGGTCGTCCCGGCCATTGCGGGCGACAGGAGGTTGTGACGGAGGATCGGCCCCGACGGTTTTGGGGAGCTCGGCGCCAGACATGGGCAGAAGATACAACCTCTGTGCGAGGGGCGGTCCGATTCGATATGCTGCCGACATGACACGCGAAAGCAAGGCAAGGGCGCGCAGGTCGCTGCGCGAGATGGTGGAGCAGGGCGTTGCCGGCCCCGACATCGCTGCGTTTCTCGACGACCTCCCGGTCGACCGGCGTATCGACCAGGTGCTTGGTGTTCGCGGTTCGCTGATACGGCGGATGTACTCGCTCGCGGGGACCGGTGCGCCGTTGACGCTCGACGACATGGTGCCGTCGAGCACGCCGGCCGGCGCGACGATCACCTACGAAGGGCGCAACTCGCTTCCGGCGTTCTCCCGTTTTCAGAAGCGCTTCGCACGAACCGCGGACGGCCTGGTGTTCGGCTACAACCACCAGCCCACGCCCGGCATCGGCGTGCTGACCGGACCGGGATACTTCACGGTGAAGCAAGCGGACGGGGAGCATGCTGGAGAGTTGCTCTTCGACTACACGGTGCGACCGCCGTACGAGCCGGCGGGGTGGCCGGCGTGGCGACCGAACGAAGCGGGCTTGTCGCGTTTCGTGTTCATGAACCTCAACGACTATGTCCGCCGGGTCGCGACGGGGGTCGTGGTGGGCATCGCGCTGAAGCTGGGCAAGGATCAGGACGCCTGCTTCTCGCTGGTGCGCGCGTACTAGCCCGGTTCAACGCACGACGACGTCGGCGGCGCCGCGCACCTGCACCACGACTGCGATCGCCGAGGGGGTCGGCAACACGCTGGACACGCGAGGCGGATCGGTACGAACGATCACTTCGGGACCGGAGGACGATCGCAGGAGGCCGACCGCGCGCTCGAGACCTTTGGGCACGTCGTCGACGTTCACGGGCAGAGGCAGGCTCACGGCTCTCTCGAGCGCCCGCGCGACGTCGTCCAGACGATGGCGCAGGGGCGACGACGCGGGAACCAGGGGACGGACCTGGGTGAGCAGCACCCGGTTGGATCGCGGATCGAACACGGGAACGGCAAGGAAGGCCACGTCACCACAGGCATGTCCGGAGATGGATGCGACCAGAACGATGGCGTCGGCGCTGGTGCGAACACGCAGCGCGACGACGGCGAGCCGGTCTGGGGCGTCGTCGATGGGCCGGGGCGGCAAGGCGCGGGAAGCGCTGGCGCTGGCGGATTCCAGATCGATCTCGATGGGGACGTCGAGCTGCACGCCCGGGGTCAGCGCCGATTCCACGGTGGGTGCCGGCAATGGCGAGGTGGGGAACGGTTCGGACTCACGCGACTCGATGACGATTCGCCCTCGGACACCAAGGGGGATGGAGACACGCTGGTCGGTCATGGTGGGATCGCCTTGCACGACCTGCTCGGGAACGATCCTCAGGCGGGTCTGCAAGCCGAGGGGGACCACGACGCCCATGGCGCGCCAGAGCGCGCGTGCGCCGGCCTCAAACGACGGCAGCATCGCGTTGATACGCGCCTGGATGCGCGCGGCCTGCTGGTCAGCGCCACGCTGGATGCGCGGGGTGGCGTCGAGTGCAAGCGAGCTGATCGAGCATGGTCTGGTGACGGTGATGGCGACCCTAGCGGGACCGACTCCGTAGTCATGGCGCAAGGCGAGGGGGACGGTTGCGATGGCGTGGGCGGACGGATCGCAGCCACCGTAGGCGACGCAGCCGAGCGGTCCGAGGGGCTTGCACAGTTGTGCATGCGCGGTCAGCGTGGTTTCGACCTGAAGGCTGCTGCCTGCCAGCGATATGACGAACGGCGTACGATCGATGTCGTACGAGAGCTTGCCCGCGAAGCCGGCGTCGACGTCACGTGCGGAGGCAACGCGACGTGGGACTTCGTGGGCGAGGCGATCGGTGATCGCGCTGGCGTCGAGATCGACCTTGGCGACGAGGTTGGACAGGGGCAGATGGAGGGGCGCAGCCGGTGCGAGGTCGTCGAGGGGGGGAGGGGGAAGACGCCGGGAGCATCGGGCCAGATCGAGCGGAGGTGGTGCGGGCGCGGGGGTGACTGCTGCCGGACCGCAGGCAAGCACAGCGATAGCCGTTGGCAGCAACAGTCCACGTAGGAGGCAGCGCGGCCTCACGGCGATCATCGCGGACGATCCGCGGGGCTGGTTTCGACGACACGGATGGCGATGCCGGGATCGTCGGCGATAGCGCCCACGGGATCGAGCCGGCTACGTTCGACGCCCAGGTCGACGAGCCGCTGCACGATGTCATCGGCGATCTGGACGGCGCGGTCGGCGGTCGATTCGATCTGGTCGTCGGCGGGAGAAGGCAGGCGAACCTCGACGGCGATCTTGCGCAAGCGAGGGGAAGCGCGAAGGGCGGCAGCGATCTCCCACAGGGCGTCGTCGTCGGCCCGTGGATCGGGGGTTGAGGACGTCGCGGTCAGTGGCGGGTCGACCTCGAAGTGGTCGCCGTGCAGCCTGGCACGCCGCGGGCAGCCGTTGGCGAGGAGGCTCGGCGCGGTCCTACCCGGCTCGTCGGGGCATGCGTCCATCCGATCGGCGATGTGGTCGCTATCCCGATCCGGACACCCGTTGGACCCGGCGATGTCGCTTGCCATACCTGGTTGCAATGGACAATCGTCGAGCCGATCCTCGATGCGGTCGCCATCGCTATCCTTGCTTGGACACCCATTGAACGCAGCGATGGGGGAAGCTGGACCGGCTTCGTCCGGGCAAGCGTCGGCGGTTCCGACGATGCCGTCGAGGTCGGGATCGATGGGTGCTGCGGGCGGCGCGGTCGTGTGCGACGTTGCGGAAGCGGGGACAAACGCGAAGGTAGCGAGCGCTCTGAGCATGGGTGTGCCGGGCGAGGATCCGAAGCCGGGGCCAGCGGCGAGTCCCATGCGCAAAGGCCCGGCTGCCAGATGGACGGTGGCCCACAGCTCCGCTTCGGATCCAGCGGCGATGTCGCGACCGATGCGCAGGGCTGCGAGGGAACCTTCGGCACCGATCCATGGCCCGGCATCGATGGTGAGGTATTCACCCGCGCACCCGAGGGCGACGCGGTCACCGGCAGCGGGAGAGAGGAGGAAGCTGGGCGCGGCGCTCGCGGTACACCCGAGCTGCAGGCGACGCATGTGGGCGGTGGCGGAGGCGAGCAACTCGGCGCGCCACCGGCCGTCGCTGGCGTAAGCGTCGCGGCTTCCGGTCGGTGCCCAGGCGCGCAAGCCGCTGGACCATCCGATCGTCTTTCCCAGCCAGGCGTGCCAGATCGCTCCCACACGAGCGTCGCCGAGCGCGGCGCCATGCGGAGCCTCGACGCGTTGGCTTCCGACAACCGCATCGCGTCCGGTTTGGGCAGCGACCATGGGCAGGTCGACGTCGAGGGAGATCGCCGGGCTCGCACGCCATCCAGCGAGAAGGTGGGCGACGAGCAGGCTCTCCACCGGCGTGGCGACCTTGCGCTTGGATCCGGCGTCGTCGACATACACGGTGAGCGGAGCGCGCGTGTAGGTGGCGAGCAGCTCGAGGGCGATGCGGTCGTGGGATTCGTCGCGGTCCAAGGGGCCTTCGACGGTGAAGAAGGGGCTTTGCGGGGACGCGGGCTGGAGCGGGTCGAGCCGGAAGCGAGCGTCGGCGGGGTTGGCCGCGCGGGCGACGGGCAGGGGCGGCAGGAGGCCGCCGATCAACGCTGCAACCACGCACGCCATCAATCGCACGGGGAGCAGGATACTCGGGTTGGCAAGGCAGTCCACGTTCCACACGCAGAGCGGCGGGGGACGGGCGGTTGCGCACGGGCGTGAATGGAAAGAGGGGCCGGCGAGTCGAACTCGTGGCATACAGATTGCGAGTAGCACACGGACAGGAGACGCATCATGCTTGCAGGCATGCTGGTACAGCGAGCGCGTGTTCTGTGGTTCACACTGGGGGTAGTCGCGCTGTTCATGGTGGGCTGTGGCGCGGCAGCCACGGCAGGAGCGGCCCCTGACATGCCGGAGAGCACGGCCAGTGAAGAGGATTCGGCCGGGGAGGCTCCGGCTCCGCAACCAACGGTCGCCGCGGCTGCACCGGCCATGGCCCCGGACACGCAGGTGCAGGCAGGCGACGTGGACGGCTACGAGGATACGGATCCATCGGCGCTCACGGCGTTTCGGGAAGATCTGGATCCGCATGGCACCTGGGTCGAGGATCCGGTTTACGGTACGGTTTGGGTGCCTGCGCGGGCCGAGGTTGGTGCGGACTTTGCGCCGTACGTGACAGCGGGGCACTGGGCATTGACCGAGGATGGCGACTGGCTCTGGGTTTCGGACTACTCGTGGGGCTGGGTCGCTTTCCACTACGGTCGATGGGTGTGGATTCCCGGCACGGGTTGGGCGTGGATACCGGGCAGAGCGTACGCGCCTGCTTGGGTGGTGTGGCGTGTCGGAGAACCCGGCTACGACTACATCGGCTGGGCGCCGATGCCGCCGGCCTACTACTGGAGCGGCGGGGTAGCGGTTGCGCTGTGGGTCGTGCCGCCAGCGCCGTACGTGTTCTGCGAAACGGCGTACGTGTTCGACCCATATCCCCACAGCCATCTGATCGTGGGTGTCCACGTGCATGAAGTGGCGTCCCACACGCACTACTACCATGGCGGGTATCGTCAGGGCAGCCAGCCCCACAGATATCCGAGCGGTCCGACACCAAGCGAGGCACGCATCCCGGCGTCGGCGATACCGCGGACAGCGGCGCGGCCCGACCCACGTGCGGTGGCGGCGGCCCGGCCGGCAAACGACACGGCAGGGCGGATGTCATCGTCGCCGCGTCCGTCGATGGCAGCGGCACCTGCGGCGACCAGACCCATGGTTCGGCCTGCGGCTCGCGGTCTGAGCGAGCCTACCTTCCGCGGACAAGGCGCTCGGAGCGTGGCGCCCACGCGCAGGGCTCCGCCCTTGGCCACCGCTCCCGCGTACCCAACCGTCAACTCGACCGAAAGCAACCGCGGATGGGGTCGAACGTCTGCGGGGCAACCCGCCACCCAGCCGTTGCCGCGGCCGCCAACGGCGCAGCCATCCGATGGGCATCCGTCGTACGGCCGGCCACCGTACGCGCCGACGACGCGCTATTCACCGTCATACCGGCAGCAGGGCATGACACCGGCGGGTCAGCAGCCCTACAGACCGACACCGCACGCCGGCGGGCCGGTTGTCCCCTACGGCGGCGCGCGTGGCGGGTCTCCCGGAGGTTCCGCACCGGCGCCGGGCGTGGCGCCCGTCAAGCCGTCGTCACGTCCAGCCGCGGTGCCATCGCGAGGCCGGGGCCGCGGGCGGCGCTAGGCATTGTGAGGGTTGGAGAAGGACCGGAGGAGCGACGTCATGCTCGAGAATCTGCGCAAAGGAAGAAATGACGCGATGGGGTTCGTGCTGGCGCTGGCCGCCGCGGTGGTGGTGGGGGGTTGCGTGGTGGAATCAGGTCCTGGCGGATGCGATTGCGCCGGGACGGGCGGGGCAGCCACCGGCGGCGGAAGTGGCGCAGGCGGCGGGAGCGCTGGTCAAGGCACGGTCGTGAAGGCCACGGTGGACACGGACCAGACGCTGGAAGCCGCACCGGGCGAGGGCATCGGCGTGTTCATCGAGTACGCGGCGGGAGGCACGTGGCATGTGTACGCAACGTGCGACACAAAAATCTCGAACATGTCGTGTGCGCACGACGTGTCGGTGACGGTGCCGGCGGGCGTGGGCTTTGGCGGGATCCGCCACGACGGGCTGGAAGGGGCGGACGCGGTGCGGGAGTACTCGGACGGTCTGGAGCTGGTCACGGACACATCGAGCGACTTCGACGGCGTGTACTTCGAGACGGATCCGGGGGCGACGGTGCGTTTCGAGACATGGATGGACGGGGCGCCCGAGGCGCGGTACGTGTACTGGATCGGCGGGGGCGCGGTCCATGCAGGGGCGCCGTCGAACCCGTTGGACCTGGTGCCGAGCAAGCCGTAGCGGTATCCTGAGCCGGCTGAAGCCGGTGCTGCGCGTTGGCCGTGGTCATGCTCTCTCGGTGGCCCGCGACCGGGCCAGCCTACGTCAGCGATGTCGTCGTCTCGCCATTGGGGGTCCCCCGATCGTTGCACGCCCACCTCTCGCCGGGTCGTACGTGTAGCTGATCACGCTCGTGGGTGAGGCGATCGCAGACAGCCGGCCGACCGCGTCGTAGCTGCGCTGCTCGGTCAGACTGTCGGGGCGCGCAGGGAGAGGTTGTTCAATCCGGGCCGGGCTGAAGGCACACGTCTGCCTGCCGGGCTCAGCCTCACCTCCTGCCTGCCGGGGCTCTGCTTCACCTCCTGCCTGCCGGGGTCGTTCCTCCAACGGCGACGACCGCCAGCCTCTCGCGCCCCGCCTGCCAGACCGGCCGCTATGCGCAACCAAGCCCGCCAGACGCGCGCACTCCTGCCAGACCGGCCGCTATGCGCAACCAAGCCCGCCAGACGCGCGCACTCCTGCCAAGTGGCACCTCTTGTAGGTCAAAAAACCCGCCACTTACCCACGGCGACCCGGCCGAAGCCGGACCGCCCGGACCATCCCAACCGTCCCGTGTCCATCCTGTCAAACAGCGAGCCGGCGCTATGCGCACTCGCACCGGCGCCCGGCCATCAAGCACGTCCTGCGCCAGTCCCCTCCGCTGCATTTGCGCGCAGTTACGCTCACACCCAGGTGGCGGCCGCCACCCCCAAACCCGCCCGACAAGCCCACCGCCTTGCGGTATTGCCCGGGAGAAACCGCCGAAATGGCGATCCGCCACCCCTCCGCGCATTCCGCCACTACCCCCTCCTGCCCGCCTGCGCTCCTGCCCATCGGTTCAACAGCCCCTCACCCGCACGCGCACCCGTGCGCCCTCAGCAGGCGCACGAATTGGCTCCGCATCCGTCGACCTTGTCGTTAGACGTCAGCCCGCACCCACCGCTTCGGCTCGCCAGGAACCCGCCCAGACCGCATGGGCGTCATCCCTATCCTCTTGCCCAGGTCTCTCCCGGCGATATCGCCCTCCCATGAGCAAGCCACGCACACCCAAGAAGACCACCAAACCCGCTCGCGCTCCCGCCCCACCGGCCCCCGCCGCTGCCGTCGATCCCGCCGAGCGCGCCTATACCCTCGAAGACAACCTCGCACGCACCGGCCCGTCCACGCCCGACGAGCTTTCCGCCTTCATCGAGGGCTACACCGATGACGAGCTTGTCGCCGCGGGCGCAGCGGTCGACACCTCGCGCATCGACGTCGACGCCGCGCGTCTCATCGGCCAGGCGCTCGACTTCTACCAGCGAGCGACCGCTGAGCAGCGCGGCCATCTGCGCGGAGTCTCCCGCACCATGCTTCGCGCCATGGCGTGGGCCGCCGTGCAGGGACACGACGCCTACCTCGCTCTGCACACGGGTCTGACCGAGCTACGCTCCACCCGCTACGCTCGGCGGGAGACATCCGTTTCCCTGGCGTCGCGCGGACACGCCGAGCTCGTCCAGCTCGCCGAAGCGTTGCGCGCCCTGGCCGCGGGCCATGCGGCGACCATCGCTCGGATCGAGCACGCCGCCGTGCAGAGCCATCACGCCGACGGTCTGCCCGCCGCGATCGAGGAGCTGGTCAAAATCGGCCGCGCCATGCTGGCCAAGCCGTCCAAAACCATGTTGGTTCGGCTTGCCGACGGTGAGGCGGGCGTCTCGAACGACTGGCTCGACGCCTGCCAAGACCTCGCACGCCAGATTCGCGATGCTGGCCTCACCGCGCAAGCGCCCCTGCCTGTGATGCAGCTTTCGCAGGCCGACGTCGACCGCTGGGATGGTATCAACCTCGCGCTGCTGCGTCAGCTCATTCGCCTGTTCGAAGCCGGTCATCGCGTGGACCCGTCGATTCCGCGGCTCGTGCCGCTGTCCCTGCGCGCCGTGTTCGGCCACCGAAAGCATAAGCCTGGTGCCACCAAGGAGCCGGCGGCTGCCGCGCAGCCTCCGGGCGCCCCCCAGCCTGTCTGAGGTCACCACGCGCGTCGCTGAGGTGGCCGCGCGCGTCGCTGAGATCCGCGCATCTATCGCATAGACCCCATCTCCAGCGTGCCAGACACCATCCATCCGCCTGGCATAGACCCCCTGGTCGACTCCCGCAGCCCCTCGGTTCGCCGCTGAGGTGGCCGCGCGCGTCGCTGAGATCCCCCTGGCCGCCTCGCGCAGCCCCTCGATGCGCTGCTGAGGTCGCCGCGCGCGTCGCTGAGATGCCCCCATGCACCGCACAGAGCCCATCTCCGAGCGTGCCGGATACCATCCATCTGCCTCCCATAGACCCCCTGATCGCCTCCCGCAGTCCCTCGTTCCGCTGCTGAGGTGGCCGCGAGCGTCGCTGAGGTCACTGCGCGCGTCGCTGAGATCCCCCTGATCGCCTCCCGCAGTCCCTCGATCCGCTGCTGAGGCGGCCCTTGGGCGCTCCCGGTTCGTCAGTACGATGATTTCCGCTCTCGGCATCTCATCACCCCAGGGCGCCGACGCCGCATGGTCGGCGTGCCTACACCCTGGACAACGCAATCACCGGACGACGACCGATCCGATCCGCGCGCACGAGTCCTCCGCGTTGTGAATGGAGCCACCGTGTTCCAGCGGAACCTGGAGCACGTCGATGGGGCAGGTCGCCCGATGAACCATGTGGTCACAACCCGCTCGCGGCGCTAGGTTCGCCTCGTGATGCAGACGACGATTCGAATCCAGGGCATGTCGTGCGGTCATTGTGTGCGAGCCGTCGATGCCGCATTGAGGAAGCTTCCAGGCGTCCAGGTGGTCCGGGTGGCAGTCGGCGAAGCGGTGGTCGAGACCTCCGGTCCGCCGAACCTGGATCAGATCAGGCACGCGATCGAAGCCGAAGGCTATCAGGTCGTCTGACCTGCGGACCGCTGGAAGCTGCTATCGTAGGGTCGTGAGGCCGGCGCACGCCTGGTGGGCGTTCATCACACTGGTCGCTGGAGTCCTTGCCGTCCTCGGTTGCGGTCGGGAGAACGGGACCGAGCTTGCGGTTGAGCCGTCGGCGGAGGCGGGAGCGGACGCGACGCGGGCGGACGCTGGCGAGGACGCGGACGGCGCACCCGAGGACGGTGGACAAGATGCGCCGCGCGATGCACCGGTGGAAGGCTCGATCGCGCGCGTGATGGTGGGCCTGACGCCGACGCCGATGGTGACCGACGGGGGCGGCGCAAGCGTTGCGGACGCGGTGCTGGCAGCGTTGTCCGCGGGAGCGGACGCGCTGGTGCTGGAGCGGGCGTGGTCGGATCTCGACGAGCAGGGAGGCGAGGGGTTCGACAATCCGTGGGAGCAGCTCGACGCGGTCTGCCGCCTCATGGCGGAGCAGAGGCGGGGCGTGCTGCTGAGCATCAAGACCGTGGATGCGCGTCTCGACCTGCGTCCTTCGGGCATCGCCGGGTCGTCGTGGGCGCAGCCTGCGACGCGACAAGCGATGCACGAGGTGATCGACAAGGTCTATGCGACGTGCGGTGACGAGCTATTGTATCTGAGCCTGGGCATGGAGGTGGACCAATTCCTGAAGAGCCATCCGCTCCAGTCGCCGCAGTTCGTGCAGTTCGCGCTCGATGCGATCGACTATGCGCGCAGCCATGCAGCGCGTCCCGCGAGCCTCCAGACCGGGTGGACATGGACGGCGGAGACATGGCTGGCGGACGGCGGGACCAACGAATCGGACGTGCTCGTGGCGGCGTCGGATGTGGTGATGCTGAGCTACACGCTGCTGGACGCGCAGCACCATGCGCTCCCACCGAGCACCGCGTCGTCGGACCTGGACGCAATCGCCGGGAAGATCGTCGCGCATCCGATTGTGATCCAGCGGGCCTCGTATCCGTCGGATGAGCTGATCGGCGGCAGCGAGAACAACCAGGCGATGTTCGTGGAGACGCTTCTGGCGTGGGTGGGGTCGCACCGGGACCGTTTTGCGTTCGTCGGAGGGGGACCTGTTCACGACCCGGTGCCGATGGAGTGCGTGCAGTATGCAGCCTCGCAGGGGATGGCGGGGTCCGCGGAGCTGTTCGCGGCGTGGTGCAGCGTGGGGCTGCGTCGCCGCGACGGCAGCGACAAGCCGGCGTTCGATTCGTTTCTGGCAGGAGCTGCCGCACTCGATGCGGACTAGGCGGATCGCGCGCATGCGAGGTAGCGACGCCCGCACGCGGGTTTGACCGTTCGGATGGGCTCTGGTACGCGGTACACTGCGCTCGATGCGCGACGTGGAGCGGCGAGGTAGCAAGGTCTCGAGAGGGTGACGATGACGGCTCGCGTGTGCCCCAAGTGCCAGCAGACCGTGGATGGTGACGACCCATTCTGTCCGCGCGACGGCACACGCTTGCTGAAGCGGAGCGTGTACGCGCAGATCGCGGCGTCGACGGATCCGCTGGTCGGACAGCGCGTGGCGGGTCGCTACCTGGTGATCCGCAAACTCGGCGAGGGCGGCATGGGCGACGTGTTCCTCGCGGAGCACGAAGACATCGAGAAGCGCCTGGCGCTCAAGGTCTTGAAGTACGAGTACTCGTCGCGGCCCGACGTGGTGGTGCGGTTCAAGCAGGAAGCCGTGAGCGCCTCGCGGATCAAGCATCCGAATGTGGTCGACGTGTTCGACTTCGGCCAGGTCGACGACGGTCGTTTCTACCTGGCGATGGAGCTGCTCGAGGGAAGGGATCTGGCCGACGTGCTGGCCGCGGAGACGGTCGTGCCACCGCGCCGGGCGGTGCGCATCGCGCTGCAGGTGTGCCGCGCCTTGGCGGCCGCGCACGCAAAGGGCGTGGTCCACCGCGACATGAAGCCCGAGAACGTGTTCCTCACGATGACCGCGGACGGCGAAGAGATCGTCAAGATTGTGGACTTCGGCATCGCCAAGATCCGCGATCTGGGGACCGGCGCGAGCGTCGATCGTCGTCGCTTGACGAAGACCGGGATGGTGTTCGGCACGCCCGAGTACATGGCGCCGGAGCAAGCCGCGGGCAGGGAGATCGACCACAAGGTCGACGTGTACGCCACGGGCGTCATCCTGTACGAGATGCTGGCCGGGAGAGTGCCGTTCTGGGGGGAGACGTTCATGGCGGTGCTGACGGCGCACCTGACTGCCCAGCCGCCGGACATGCGCTCGCTGCATCCGTCGCTGCAGATCTCCCCGGAACTGGAGCGTGCGGTGTACCAAGCCTTGGAGAAGGAGCCGTCCAGGCGGTTCGATTCGATGGCGGCGTTGACGGATGCGTTGGGCGCCACGCCCGAAGCCAACCTCGACATCCCGATCCCGCTGGCGCGTCCGACCGGGCGCGAAGTCGCGGAGAAGCGTGCGGGGCGAGGCGACGATCAGCTTGCCCGGGCGTCGACCCAGCCCGAGTTGGCGACAGCGCCGACCGAGCCTCCGGCGCGCGTGCCGGCGCGTGAGCGTGGCAGCGTGAAGACGCTGGGCGTGCTGGCAGCGTTCGGGCTTCTGGTGAGCTTCGGGGCGGTGGTTGGTGGCTGGCGCTGGTGGGCGGCGAGATTGCCTGCTCCCGGTTTGGCGCAGGAGACGGCCACGGCTATGCCGTCGTCCGGGTTCGCGGATGCGGCGGCGTCAGCGCCGGAGCCGGTGTCCACGAGCCGGCCATCGGTCGTGGTGTCCTCCGAGCCGGAGCCGTCGATCCTGATCCATGTGGAAACGTGCCCGGCGGGTGCGGTGGTGAAGAAGCGTGAGGGCGAGTCGTGGTTCCAGGTTTGTGCGACCTCGCCTTGTGACTACCCGGCGCGGCGAGACGAGCGTCTGGAGCTGCTGGCCGAGCTGGGGGCGATGCGTGGAACCGGAAGCGTGTTGGCGCGGACACCGCAGACCGTCACGATCACGCTGGCAGCGGCGCGGTCGGTGGCGGGTACGGCGGCCAGCACGGGGGGCAAGCGCACCGACCAGTGCGAGTTCTGTGTGCCTCGGGGGGATCCGGATTGCATCAAGGTGCTTCGCCCGTGCAACCAGCCCCCGTGAGAAGCAGCGACGCTGCACGGGAAGGCTCATCGCCGGCCGTGTCTTGCTCATCGTCCGCGCCGTGACGCTCGATCCATCCCAGCACACGCGTGTGCACGCGCCGGCCGTGGGCATCCAGGTAGGGTATTCACCCGATTGACTGGACCATGCGCTCCCGCGTACGCATGGAGCACCGCCGAAGCTCGGCGTCTGTCGGCTCTCCACGTTTGCGAGGACGCCTTCCCATGTCTGCTCGCCTGATTGTCCACTCGTGCGTTGCTTCATGCGTGATCTTCACCGCTGCGACCGCGCTGGCGCAGCCGGTACCGTCGGCCGGCCAGCAGGCGGCCAAGGAGGCCGAGCCGGCAGCCCAACCGCAGCCGCCCACAACCTCGCCGCAGCCATCGCGCTACTGGGAGCTCCCAGCGCTGTCCGTGCCTGGCGAGAGCAAACCCGAGCTGAGGGAGGAAGACCAGATTGGCTCGTACGCCCAGCCCCGGTGGACCGCCGCACGGCGCTTCCCCACGACTCGCATCTACGTGATTCCGGAGGGCAAGGCCGAATTCGAGTGGTGGATGCGCTACACCTTCCCCACCGAGGAGCCGACCGCACGGCGGGAGGTGCGCAACTACTACGAAATCGGATTCGGCATCGGCCACCGCCTCCAGGTCGACTTCTACGTCGTCACCCAGCAGCAGGGCCACGGCGAGCACGCCGGAATCGAGCTCAAGCGCGAGCAGCTCGAGCTGCGCTACGCTCTCGCGGACTGGGGCAAGATATGGGGCAATCCCACCTTGTACCTCGAGTGGCAGCGTCGCAGCGGCGGCCACGACTGGATCGAGGAGAAGCTCCTGCTGGGCGGACAGCTCGCTCCCGGATGGCACGGCGGCGTCAACTTCGTGATCGAGAACGAGCTCGGTGGGCCGACCTGGGAACACGAATACCAGGTCACGGGGGGCATCAGCCGCACGGTCGTCGACGAGGTCTTCCACATCGGCGTGGAGGGTTATAGCGAAGTCCACGACGTCAGCGGCGACCGCCTGAGATTCAGCGACAAGGAGCGGGTCTTCCTCGGTGGCCCGAGCTTCATGGTCAATCCGATCCCGCCCATGCGCATCCTGCTCCTGCCGATGGTGGGCCAGGGCTCGGAAGGCGAAGACGGCATGGAGACCCTGGTTCGCATCTGGCTGGTCAGCGGCTGGACCTTCTGACATCCTCGAAGCATGGACACCACGCGGCGAACGCGAGCACGCTGGCTGCCCATGGCAGGGTGGCTCGCTGTCGCCTTGTCCATTGCTCTGCACGGTGGCGCGCTCGCGGCCGCGGGCGTGGCGTACCGCCGCATGGTCGACGACGGCCCCGGACCGGGCGGACTGCCGATTCGGGTGCTGACCATTACGGTCGACACCGCACCGTCCATCGCGGTCGCGTCGCCTCCCGCATGCGATCCTGCCCGACCCTTGCTCCCCACCGTGGAGCCGTCGCCGCCTCCTCCCTCGCCACCCCGTCGCATTCAGACCCCGCCGCCCGTCGTACCGTCCGCCGCCTCCCCCGCGCCTCCCTCCCAGCCCGAGGTCGACTCCTCTGCAAGAGCGGCCGCCCTCACGTCCGATCAAGCCACGGACGATCCAGCGAGCGGCGCCAGTCCTATCGGCTCCGGCGTGGGATCGCCCATCGGCGGAGGCACGGCCGCTGCGGTCAGGCCGCCTCCCACGCCCACGTCCACGCCGCCTCGTGCTTCGAGCGCCGATGTCGACCGATGGATGGGGGAGTACGGGCGCACCGTTCACGCACGAATCGCCGGGGCGATCGAGTATCCCGAGCAGGCTGCGCGCGAGAAGCGCGAAGGCACGATCGTGGTCCAACTGACGATCGACGAACATGGCAGGTTGCTCGGGGTAGCGCCGACCGGGGGCGGCGACGCCGTGTTGACCAAGGGTGCATTGGACGCTGTCCGGCGGGCAGAGCCTTTCCCGGCGCCGCCCGGGCCCCTGGTGTCCGCGGCCGGCCCAGCGCTGACGTTCCGGCTGCCGCTTCGGTTCTACCTCGCGAGGTAGCAAGCCCCACGAAGGGCCCTCCAAGCGACGGATTGCCCCGCTGCTGGACCGCCAGGACAATCGAACACAGGCTGCGCATTCCGCCACGCATCGCACAAGCCGACGCTGCGCCGGCTCGGCGGCACGAACAACGCTGCGACGACGCTGGATGCGGACCGATGGACGGACGGATGCTCGATGCCGCGTGACGGCGCGTCGGTTCGCGAGGCTGCACGGCGCGTGAGAACCCGTCAGGTTGTGCTGGGTCGCGCTTGTACGCAGGGGCGGCCATCGCCGTGCGCGAGGCTTCGACGATTGGCGCTGGCCGGCCGTTGTCAGCCGTAGACGGTGCTGTCGCGTCCTTCACCTGCGTGGGGCAGCACGAGCGGGTGTCGTGGGGCAGCCGCGTGCGCCGGTCGCTGAAGAGACCTCGGGCACGACGCGGCCTGCCGACAGGACGCCGACGGGCTCTCTCCGGGCCGAAATCGGCGGAGAGACTCCGGAGAGACTGGCTCGGCGACTGGACAGGGGACGGGGTGTCTGGCGAACAGAGCTGCCTTGGGTCGCTGCGCGAGCAGTCTCGACAGCGACTCGAAACCGCGGCGAGATGGCGTAAGGACTGATGAGCGTGCGATACCGAGACAGGCCCAGGGAGTCGTGCGCTGCGAGGGTATCATGACAATCAGCGCGTCTTGTTGCCCACAGGCTCGGCAGCAGCGCTCGTTGGTCCTCGTGATCCGAACAAGCGTGTCGACCGCGCGCAGCGGCCTGGGGCGGCGCCTCGTTGACCTTGCGTGACGCAAACGCATCGATGAGGATGAGCAGCCCATGCGGAAGAGTCTCAGATGGTTCGCCGGCAGATTCGACTTCTCCATCGCGGGGAAGTGGCTGTTCCTCGGTGTCCTCGTGGGCTTGGTTAGCGGCGTCGGCGCGATTGCGCTGCAGTTCGGTCTGCAGGCCATCCGCGAGCTGACCCTCACCGGCCTCGTGGGGCTCGACCTCGGCGGCCCCGGCGGTGAGCCACCGGAGCTAGGCATCCGGCTGCACTCCTTCGTGCCATACCTGGTGGTTCTGGTCCCGACGCTGGGTGGCCTGGTGGCTGGCGTGCTCGTGTTCTGGCTCGCCCCGGAGGCCGAAGGGCACGGCACCGACGCGGCCATCGACGCCTACCATCGAAAGCTCGGCCGCATCCGCGCTCGGGTACCCCTCGTCAAGATGGTCGCGTCGGCCATCACCATCGGCACGGGAGGGTCTGGCGGGCGCGAGGGGCCCATTGCTCAGATCGGCGCGGGCTTCGGCAGCTTCCTGGCGACGCGTCTTGGCCTGAGCGCTCGTGACCGTCGGATGCTCTTGGCGGCCGGCATCGGCGGTGGTGTCGGGGCGATCTTTCGTGCTCCGCTTGCCGGGGCCATCTTCGCAGGCGAGGTGCTCTACTCCTCGGCAGAGGTCGAGGCCGAGGTGCTGCTGCCGGCCATGGTCTCGGCCATCGTTGGCTACGCGGTGTTCGCCAGCCGCTTCGGTTGGGGGCACATGTTCACGGCAGCCGGTGCGCACGGATTTTCGAATCCCCTCGAGCTCGGGCCGTATCTCGTGCTCGCCCTGGTCGTTGCCGGCGGGGCGTTGCTCTACATCAAGGCCTTCTACGGAGCACGCTCTCTCTTCGCACGTGTTCCACTTCCACGCCCCTTTCGTCCGATGCTGGGAGGCGCCATCACGGGCGCGGTCGGGCTGACGCTCATCCTGCTCTTCGGTCAATCCCGTGACATCGGTGACGTGCTTTCGAGCGGCTACGGGGTCATCCAGCACGTGGTCGATACGGACGGCGCGGGCCTTTCGGTGGTGCTGCTCCTGGCCGTGGCGTTCGGCAAGATCATCACGACCTCGGCCTCGATCGGCTCCGGGGGCAGCGGCGGCGTCTTCGGCCCCTCGATGGTGATCGGTGCGACGCTCGGCGCCGCGGTGGGCAACACCTTCCACGCCATCATGCCAGGGGTCGTGCAGCACCCGATGACATTCGCCGTGGTGGGCATGGCCGGGTTCTTCGCGGCGGCGGCCAAGACCCCGATCTCGACGGTGATCATGGTCAGCGAGCTGACGGGCGACTACGCGCTGCTCGTACCGAGCATGTGGGTCTGCGCCTTTACCTTCCTCGTGAGCCGCGATTGGACCATCTACCGCAGCCAGCTCCCATCGCGCGGGCTGGTGTTGCCGCAGACAGGAGCTGCAACCCCCGAGGCGCTGGCGCATCTCCGGGTCGGCGACGTCTTCCGTCGAGAGCGGCGCTTTGTCCAGGTGCGGCCGACCATGTCGTTGCAGGAGATCATGCGCGCCTCTGAACCAACGCGGCAACGAGTGTTCCCCGTGACGAACGAGGACGGAGTCCTCGAGGGCGCGTTCCGCATCGACCAGCTCATCCACGCCGTGCAGGAAGGCAAGGCGTCCGTGGCGCGTGAGCTTCTCGATGACCGCGTCTTCTTCGTGCGTGAGAGCGACACGGTCGAGCGGGCGCAGCTCATGCTTCGCAACAACAGCCTCGAAGAGCTGCTGGTCGTCGTGGACGGAGCCGATCAGCGTGTCGTGGGCATCTTGACCATGGCCGACATCCTGCTGGCCTACCAGCGCGCGATAGGTGCTTCCAGGACAGCATGACGCGATTCGTCCGCGCATCTCGGCGATTACCTCGCGATGCTGCGCCGGCTCGGCGGCACGAACAACGCTGCGACGTGCCTGGATGCGGACCGATGGACGGACGGATGCTCGACGCCGCGTGACGGCGCGTCGGTTCGCCGCAGCGATCGCCA